>Ga0299915_10000004_pt1 | contig 278012 bp, 258 predicted proteins | sample RVTome_13_FD_200263 | JGI IMG/M metagenome (GOLD analysis project Ga0299915, IMG submission 200263) | Soil microbial communities from uranium-contaminated site in the Upper Colorado River Basin, Wyoming, United States - RVT92D227 (version 2) ...
ACAGTTGTCAGTTGCCAGTTCCTAGTTCCCAGTAATATTTCTCTGCAAGTTTTTGATATATCCGGAAGAATGGTAGTGGAGCTGGCGTCGGGCTTTCACCTGCCGGGGGAATATCGGTATGTGTGGGATGCGTCGGATCGCGCGGCGGGAATGTACTTTGTGCGGCTCAGGGCGGAAGAGTATGCAAGCATACAGAAGATGGTTTTGCTTAAATGAGAAATTCTTGTAGGGGTTTGATTAATCAAACCCCTACGCCATGAAAGGCGGCTGGAGGCCGCCTTTGAAATCTGCGTCATCCAAAAATCTGCGGGAATCTGCGGTTCAGACAATAATTAAATCTGCGCAATCTGTTTAATCTGTTCAATCGGCGATTCAGACAATTGAGCTCGGAGCGCACGCCCCTCCGTTTCCGGCCAACAGCGGAGTCTTCCCCTTCGTATCCTGCAATATAACCGAAAAGATTCAATCTCTCATAATAAAAAGGTTCATCCCATGAAGATCAAATTTATGAAGCTCTGCTCGGCGGGCCTATTGGCGGCGCTGTTGGCTGTAGTTTCGATTCAAGCCAAGGAGCCGCAGGGCAGTCCCGAAATGGAAGCCATGATGAAGAAGTGGGAAGAGATGGCGACGCCGGGGGAGGCGCACAAGCTGTTGGATCAGTTCGTCGGCAACTGGGATTACACCTCCAAGTTCTGGATGGAAGGCCCCGACAAGCCCCCCGCCGAATCCAAGGGTTCTTGCAGCGTCAGGTGGATTTTGGGAGGCCGCTTCATCCAGGATGAGACCACCGGCGAAATGTTGGGGAAGCCGTTCCAGGGATTCGGATTGACGGGCTACGATAATTTCAATAAAAAGTATGTCTCCTTCTGGACCGATAACTCCAGCACGGCCTTCTACACCAGCGAAGGCACTTACAATCCCGTGGACAAAATCCTCTCCTTTTTTGGATTGATGGACGACGCCGCCATGGACGCCCGCGATAAGCCCGTGCTCTACCTGCAGCGCCTGATCAATAATGACAAGCACATCATGGAAATTCACGATTTGGAAATCGGCGAAGGGCGGACGAAGGTGGCCGAAATGGTCTATACTCGCAAGTAATCTCCGCTGCTGGAAGCAGCTACCGGATAGGTCGGGATCGGGGGATGCAGAAATGTGCATCCCCCGGTTTTACATCGGGAAATTCAAGATAGCGCTTGCTTGCCCGTGAAGATTTTCTTAAATTGTCACTATCCAATCTCTCTCATCCCGCCACTGGAGGATACTCAATGCTCGGTCACAGGACGCTCTGGATCACTTTAATCTGTTTGACTTTCGGAGCCATCACGGCCTCAGCCGCGCCGGGGGATCTGGAACAGATCCGTCAGGCCATCGCCCAACAAGGTGCGAATTGGCAGGCCGGCGAGACGCCGTATACGAATTTATCGTTTGAGGCAAAACGCGCCCTGCTCGGCTTGCTGCCCGGCTTGGCGGATGCGGACGCTCTGCACCGTCGTCCGCGTTTCACGCGCGGCTTGGACGAGGTGGACGAGGAGGTGGATTGGCGCGACCGCAACGGGTCTAATTGGGTAACTCCCGTCCGCAATCAAGGGCAATGCGGGTCCTGCTGGGCGTTCGGCGGCGTGGCGGCGATGGAATCGAACATTCTAATTCAGGGAAATACTCCCAATTATCCTCTCGACCTCTCAGAGCAGTATCTCGTCTCCTGCAGCGACGGTTCCTGCAATGGTTGGTATGCCGATGCCACTCTCGATTTCTTGCAGAATGAAGGCACGGTGGATGAGGATTGCCTTCCGTATGCCGCCACAGATATGATCGCCTGTTCGGATCGCTGCGACGACTGGCTCTACCGCAATGTCAAGCTGGCCGACTGGGGTTGGTGCGGCAATGTGGCGGAGATGAAGGCGGCGTTGAACTACGGACCCATCAGCAGTTGCTTCATGGTGTTCGACGATTTCTATGCCTACTCCGGCGGAGTCTATCAGCACGTCTGGGGTGGGCTTGCCGGCGGGCACATGATCGCCATCGTGGGATACAGCGATGCCTTGCAGGCCTGGATCTGCAAGAACTCCTGGGGGCCGACCTGGGGCGACGACGGATATTTCATGATCCGCATGGGCTACGATGAGTGCGGAATTGAATCGTGGGCTCCGCTGTGGTGCGAACCGGGCGTGGCGGCTTATCCGAATCTGACGGTCGGCGATTATGCCATTACAGAAACCATCGGCGATGACGACGGTGTGCTGAATCCGGGTGAGACGGCGCAGTTGAGCATCACGCTGCAGAATGCTCCCCTGGCGGCATTGGCGGCGGAGGTCACGGTTCAGATCACCACGGATGACCCGCGAGTGACGATTCTCGACGGCGAAGCCGCCTACCCGAATCTTCAAGGCAGCCAATGGGCTTCCAACAGCGATCCATTCGTCGTATCTGTTGCGCCGGGCTGCGCACTGGGCCCCATCGCCTTTACCGCATATATCTATGCGAATGAATCCGGCCCATCGGCCTATTACGCTGAACGCGAGACGGAGGTATCGGTCAGTTTGTATCAATACGGTTATCCGATGGCGGGATTTCAGATAAATCCATCTCCGGCGGTGTGCGATCTGGACGGAGACGGCGGTCTGGATGTGATTACGGCGGACGGCTTAGGCGTGGTGCGAGCGACCGATCAGCACGGGAGTATGCTTCCGGGCTTTCCGTACGACGCGGGATGCGCCTTCAAAGCCTCGCCGGCGGTAGCGGATTTGGACGACGATGGGGATCTTGAAATCGTGCTGTTGACGTGGCTGGGGCATTTGATCATTCTCAATCACGACGGCGCACCGGCCAATACGACGGTAGATCTGGAGAATTTCGCGTCGGCTACGCCCGCGCTGGGCGATCTCGATGGGGATGGCGATCTGGAGATCGTTTTCGGCGGCTTCGACTGCCAGCTTCACGCTTATCACCATGACGGCAACTCGGTCAGCGGTTTCCCCTTCAATACGGGATTCGGGCAGTTCATTCTGGAAGGCGCCCTGCTCATGGACGTGGATGACGACAATCTTCCGGAAATCTTTTTCGCCACCAATGGGCAAAAACTCTATCGGCTCAGTTCCGGCGGCCAGGAGGTATGGCAATTCAATCTCGGAGCGCCGCCCTCCGGAGCGCCCTCGGGGGCGGATTTGGGCGATGGCTCGCTGACCATCATCGCGGCGGCCCAGAATGGGAAGGTCTATTACCTCAACGCAGAAGGTCAGCAGCTTCACTTCGCCCAACTGGGTCATACCTGCAAATCGAGCCCGGCCCTTGCCGACTTCGACAATGACGGCATGCTCGACGTGGCCTTGACGGATTTGGGAGGATTCATCCACGTTCTGGACGCTCAGGGCGATGAAATCCCCGGCTATCCCATTCAGGCGTCCAGCCCTATCTGGTGCTCGGCGAGTTTTTCGGATCTGAACAATGACGGGCACCTGGATCTGCTCGTGCCGGATCAGACGGGAAAACTGTATGCGTTGAATGATGAAGGCGCGACGGTCCCCAGTTTCCCCTTGACACTCTCAGCGGGTTCGCAGTGCACGCCGGCCATCATCAATCTCGATGACGACGGCGACCTGGAGATCCTCGTGGGGACGATGGCGGGACTGGACGTGATTGATTATAAGCTTAACGGCGGCTGCAACGTCTGCTGGAACACCTTCCGCGGGAATCTGCGGCGCACGGGCTTCTATGGGGATGGTTTCTATGGCGTTTCGGTGTCAGATCCACTTGGGAAGGGATTGCCGACTTCCTTCGCGCTTTATCAGGCTCATCCTAATCCCTTCAATGCCCAGGTGCAATTGAGCTTTGCCCTGCCGCAGGCGGCCAGAGTCAGACTCGAGGCCTTCGATTTGCAGGGGCGCCGGGCGGCCACGCTGATGCAGGGTTGGCGGAGCGAAGGCGTTCATCAGATGACCTGGTCGGTGGGAAATTTCGCCAGCGGATTGTACTTCATTGCTTTGAGCGCTCAGGCTGCCGGAGGCGTGGATTTCCATGCGGTGCAGAAAGTGGTGTTGCTGAAATAGATGGGGAGGACAGGCATTCCTGCCTGTCAGACAAGAATGTCTGACCTCCCAATAATATGGGGGCGGCCTCGCGGGTCGCCCCTCTTCTTTTTGCTCCTTTGCGAAAGAGGGATCAGTGGGATTGGGCGGATTTGGTCAACGGATCAACGCAACCTTTTGCACGGCACCGGTGTTTCCCGCATTCACGTGAATTAGATAGATGCCGCTGGGCCAGGTGCTGGAATCGAAGCGCTGCCGATACTCGCCGGGGGGGAGATGGACTCTGGGGTGCTGCGCTACCACCCGACCGAGAACGTCGTAGATCATCAGCGAGACAGGAGCGGGCTGAGCCAAATTAAAAAAGATGTTCAGCCCGTCGCCGATGCTGGAGGCCGCGAGATGGAGGGGGTATGGATCGGATGTCTGCGATGGTGAATAACCTGGAAAAGAAGCGCCGTTTTCACCCATCCAAAGCGGATTTGGATCGAATTCGACCTGCAGATACCCCTCCCCGGCAAGATCCACCTGAATTTGCCCTGCGATGAAGACGAATGGCGCCGGGCTGCCATTGAAGCGAACCTGTTGTGGCTCGTTATCACCCGAATAGATCCACAAGCGATAGGAGCCGCCGCCTTTAACGTAACCATCCCAGAGATCTCCGCGGCGATCCAGAGCGAAAGTTATGAAATGATCGGATGAAAAGAGGATCGTGTCCCGCAACGCAAAAGAGCCACAAGAAATCAGATGCAGCAGGGCCGCGACGCCATTTTCCAGGCCCAGATAGAACCAGTCGACTTCGGTTTTAATGCTTCCGAAGCCTTCGATTTCCTCGGTTAGAAGATGATCTCCGCCGGGGTCGGATGACCAGGCTAAATCGGTTGTTGTGCCGATGGCGACGCCATGCGAGACAGGGATTTTCTCCTGTAGGGGCGGCGGTGTTCCGGCGGGGATGGGGGAGAGCATGGATAGAAAGTCGGCGGACTGTCCCCAGAGGCGAGCGTTCAGTGTGCTGTGCGTCAGGATCTGGTTGTAGGCGAAGGAGTGGGTATCCGTCGTGGCCGTGAAAATCAGCGGATTGGCGGCGTCCGCCGTGACGACATCCGTGCTGACCAGCGCATGCAGGGAAGCTCCGGCGCGACTCCAGACGGCGCCATCGCTCTGCAGGTTGAAGGAGCCACCCGATGTGCCTCCGCCATTGCCGTGCAGTCGCCAGTCGTAGGCGTGCCAGGCGGGGCTGATGGCGCGGTCGCGGATGATGAACCGCTCGCTGTCGGCGAAGAGGACGGATCGGACGATGGAGACATTTTGGTAATAGGTGCTATCGTCGCAGAACTGCAGGCTTCCGATATTGTAGAAATTCTTGATGAAGGCGTCGGCGTCTCCGGCGCTGAATTGGGTGGAGCTGGGAGGCCCCGAGCCGTCCACCAGGATCATCGAATGATTTCTCGCCTTGTTGACGGCGGTGCGCAGGTTCCAACTGATGTAGCCGGCGTCGAGCGCCAGCATTTCACCATAGGCATAGAGGACAAAACTGGCGGCGTCGGCGTGATCGTGGCCCAGGCCGTTGATCCGTGCGGGGCCGTGTTCGCCGATCAGAAAGAGATAGACGTCATCCGGGCCCCAGCCGCTGCGAAAAACCGCGTGGCCGGCCTCGGGCAGGAAAAACGTCGCAGGCAGCTCAGGCGCTTGAGGCGCAATGGCGTCATCGAAATAGCAGATGGCGTCAATGCGCCAGTGGTCGGAGGCGAACAGATCGGCAGTATCCGGGATAGTTACGTAGTCCCACTGGTGGATCGCGGCGTCATCATAGACTGTCGCCAGCAAGTCTCCATAGAAATAGGTGAGATGTGCATCTTCGAAGTTGGGACGCTGGCCATTGGGGAGGCGGATTTTCCAGCTCCAATCATGAGTCAAATGGACGGCCGGTTCGTTGATGAGATCCGCTCCCGTGATCAGCCGGTGGAAGGCCAGCATGTAAGGCAGGTAGATATCGGCGGAGTAGAGAAGATAATCCGGGCCTTCCGCCCAGGCGCCTTCGCCAACCACCTGGCTGCTAATGAAGGCGGGCATCACCATGCTCTCCGCCCAGTCATGCCAACTCTCTGCCGAGGCGTGGTCGGCCAGAGTCATGGCCGCGATGCCCAGAGCGGATAAATAGCGCACGCGCCAGTTGTTGGCATAAAGCAGGATGAGCAGGTTGTTCCGAAATTCCTGCGCCTTGGCCGCCAGATTCGCGCGAATCTGCGCTTCCGACGAGCCCAAATTGAAGCCGCTGCCTTTCAGCATGTCATAGGCTTCGCTGTAGGACATCATCGGTTCGGCGTGGTTGTGCAGTTCGGCGCCCCAGTTGCCGGAAGGATTGATGAGCTGAAGCACTTCGAGGCATTTCTGCGCATAGGGGAGGCTGTCGGTGATGACGTAAGCGAAGGCCAGATACTTGGAATAGCGAGCCTTGGTATTTTCCGCGGCTGCCGTAAAGTTCATGGTCAAACCCTGGGTGGCCATGCTTCGGATCCCCTGCCACCAGGCGCTGTAGGATTCGCGGCCTACACGATCGCGGATGAGATTCACGGAAGAGGAATCGTATAAAATGCCGGGGTGGCGTTCGGGGGGGAGATCCGAGGCGCGCGATGGCGTTCCGTGAAAAAGGGGAATGCACACCGATAGGGCGATGGTCAGAGCGAAAATCTGCTTCATCGGGTGGCCGGAGGTGAAATGCTATGACAGCCATAATATAATATGTTAGACCCGCAAATGCAAGAGAGTTCTCCTCTACGCCAATCCGATGATCCGGATCACAGATTGATAGAAGCACGAGTTAAGATTTCTCGCTTGACTTGGGGCCGAATTCCTCGCTATATTAAATTGTCAATGGTGAAGATGACCATGAAAACCGCCATATGCTTGATTCTGCTGCCCTTAAGCTTATGGGCGCAGGAATTCCCGTTTCAATTCAATCCGCAGGGCATACCGGTTGAATTCGGCGGCTATCAACTGCTATGTGCTTGGGCGCCAGGCATGAGCGAAAGTACCCCCGCCTTTTGTGACATTGACGCGGATGGTGATTTTGACTTTTTTGCCGGCGACTTCCAGGACTCTGTTGGCTATTACATCAACCAAGGCAGCACAACACAACCGGATTTCCTTTTCCTCACCTCTGCTTTTGCCTCTTTATTTTGCCTCGCCGGCTCAAGGAGTAGCTTTGACTTCGGCGATCTGGATAATGACGGTGATTTCGATATTTGCATGGGGCAGGGCGCCGGTGCCGTGTACTGGAACACGGGGTCAATTAGCGCGCCTGAATTCTATCCGATACCGGATACTTTGCGAAATACCCAGGGTGCTCTGATGGTCGCCACCCATCCTGAATTAGCTGACATCGATGCCGATGGGGATTTGGATCTGATTGCTGGCCATTATGGAGGCACTATATATCTTTACCGCAATATAGGCACGGCCGACAGCATGTCCTTTCTCTTCGAGACCAGCCAATGGCTAGGCATTGACGTTGGAACTAAGGCTAGCCCGACCTTCTGTGATTTGGATGATGATGGCGATTTAGATCTCTTCGTGGGGACCGGATCCGGTTATGTCGGGTATTATCGCAACGATGGCACGGCGCAACAATACAACTTCACCCTGGTGTCCAATAATTGGCTAAACCTTGACGTGGGGGATTATTCTTCCCCCGAGTTCTGCGACATAGACGGGGATGGGGATTGGGACCTGTTTGTGGGGCGCGAAATCAATTATTCCAATCCCACGAATGGCGATGTCTTCTTCTATGAGAATACTGGCACGCCCACAGTTTACAATTTCCAGTTTATCACCCCCAATTACTTGACCTTGGATGTCGGTTATACCGCCCGTCTGCAGCTGGTGGACATTGACGCCGATAATGACCTGGATTTGTTCATCTGCGCCGGCAACGTAATGCGCTTCTTCCCCAACATCGGAACGCCCTCAGCACCCTCTTTTTTGTGGGAGAGCGATGCCTATGAGGGAATTGCGGTCCAGGATATGGTTCCCAGTTTCGCCGATCTCGACGCCGATGGCGACTTTGATTTGTTAGCGGGATCAGGGGCCATTCCGGGTCCGCCGGGGATATACTTATTCCAAAATCGGGGCACCCCCCAGCAGGCCCAGTTTGTGCTCTATTCCTCCAATTTCGTGCCCGCCAATTACTTTGTGATGGTTGCGCCCACCTTGGCCGACATCGACGCCGACGGGGATCTTGATCTTATCTTGACCGATCAAGATAACACCGGCACACTTGACATTTGGTATTTTCAAAACAACGGCTCTGCCCAATGGCCTGACTTCCAATTAGTAACGCAAAACTGGCAGGGGATCTACATTTATTCCGGATTGCAGCGCTATTTGCAGTTTTACGATATAGATCAGGATGGCGATTTAGATCTGTTTTTTTTTAATAATTGGGATGAACCAGGCGGACTAAACCTGCGCTTTTATGAAAACCAAGGAACACCCCAAAATGCCAGCATGGTCTTGAATACTTCCAGCTACCTGCCGTCTGCAGTCATTATGGCTTGTCCCTGGTTCTGTGACATTGATGCCGACGATCATACGGATCTATTTGTGGGCGATAGCGATGGCGGCGTTCTCTTTTTCCACGGTTTGGACGATACTTCCGGTTGGGTCCTGCCGCCAGTGCAACGGCACCCCTTGGCGGGGCTAGAGTTAGCCTTAGGGCCCAATCCTGCCAATCCCCTCACCGTCATCCGTTGCCAGTTACCCGTGGCCAGCAATATCTCTCTGGAAGTCTTCGACATATCCGGCCGGAAGTTAGTGGAGCTGGCGTCGGGCTTTCACCTGCCGGGGGAATATCGGTATGTGTGGGATGCAGGAAATCGGGCGGCGGGGATGTACGTTGTTCGCCTAAAAACAGGGCGAGAGACGGTTGGCAAAAAGCTCGTGATTCTTAAATAATTTCAAATATCAAATTGCAAATATCAAATTTTCTCGAAGGGATGGCTTCGCCACAAATTGACAGGCGGCCCGAGGCCACCTTCAAAATCTGCGAAATCCCTTAATCTGCGGGAATCAGCGGTTCAGACAAAATAATCCGTGGAATCCGTTTAATCTGTTTAATCGGCGATTCAGACAATAATAAAATCCGCGTATTCCGTGGTTCAGACAATTGAGCCCGCTTCAGCGGGCTTTTCATATTTTCAGCCCCGTCCTTTGGCGAAGCCACCACTTTGTGGGAGGGCGGGGCGCGGGCAAGGCGAGGACCTTCCTGCCCCCCTTCCCCCGATGCATTCAGCTCTGATTCCGGTTGACTTGCGGGCGACTTTTTCGTATCTTTTGCTAGTTCAGATAGTTCGGCCGGAATGCATCGCAAGACACTGATCCTCCTAATCCTCCTACCTCAATTGCTGCAGGCCTCGTCGGTGGCCCTGATCGGCGGCGACGCCACGCCGGACGGCCGCCCTCTGCTCATGAAGCTGCGCGACAACGCCGAGAATGCCAACCAGGAGTACGTTTACAACAACGATGGGCAATATGCCTATGTCGGCATCACATATACGGACGTAACCAACCAGTGCTGGGGCGGATACAACGAAGTCGGATTTTGCATCATCAACTCCAACGCCCACAATTTGGACGATTCCGTCGCCGGGCCGGATGACGACGGCTACATCATTCGTCAGGGTCTGATGACCTGCCAGACCGTGGCGGATTTTCAGGGGATTATGGATTCGACGAATCTCACCGGCCGCACACGCCCCGCGAATTACGGAGTGATTGATGCCTTCGGCAATGGCGCTTTTTTCGAGGCATCGGATCACGAATATGTCATCTACGATCTGAACGACAGCACCGCGGCGCCCGATGGGTACATGGTTCGAGCCAATTTCGCCTACAGCGGCGGCCCCTATCATCTTGGTCAGCACCGGCACGATCGCGCTCTGGCGCTGCTGGACTCGGCTTATGCCGGCGGCTTCTTGACGCATCATTTTGTGGTTCAATTTGTCTGCCGTGATCTGGTCAATGAAGATACCGATCCTTACCCGCTGCCCTTCGACGGCCGCGAGGGGCTGCTGCCCTACGGCCTGCTGCACACGCACGATGCCTTGAATCGGGATATAACGAAGTCGGGCATGGTGATTCAGGGCATTCAGATTGGCGAAAATCCCCTGTTGTCCGTGATCTGGGCGATGGTGGGAGAACCGATCGCAACGGCGGCGTTGCCGCTCTGGGTGCACGCGGAATCCACTCCCCCGGAATTCGACAGCCCCGGTGGAGCCCCACTGAACATTCGAGCTCAGGCGGTGCGACTGTACCTTTACCAGCGGCAATACGCGTTTGACGCTCTGGATACCTGGCGGCTGGTGAACGATCGGGGGGCAGGCTGGCAGCCGTTCCTCACCTCGGTCGAAAATGCGGCCTTCGCATCAGGAGATTCGGCGCTGGCGATCTGGCGCAATACCGGACTTCCGTCAGTAGGCAGCGTGGCCGATTTTCAAAATAGTGTAGCGGCAATCGCCTATCAGCAATTGCTCGCCTGGGGCCCGCCCCAATCGCCGCTGCTTGTGCTTACCTATCTGCCGAATAGCCAGGTGGAATTGAGTTGGACGCAGATCGATCTGGACGTTTTCGGGCGGCCGATCACGGTATCCGGTTACACCATCTATGCCTCAGACCAGCCATTCTACAACCGCCTTACAGGCGATTCGTTGATGACAGTCACCGGGCCGCCAATTATCCTGCCAACGACGCCAATCCAGCAATTCTACCAGGTGCGCGGTCAGCCTTAGACTTACGATCTCATGCGGCCAAAAAGGCCCATTTGGGATCCCCTGCCCCCGCCCCTCAGCGCCAACCTGAAAATCCTTGACCCACCAGCGCCAATTCCTTATTATTAGGGACAATTTCGCGCTCCGTGTCCGTTCATCACATGGGCAAGAATCCCCTATCTCCAAAACGTTGGATCCCCACGGTCCGCTTCAAGTTATTCATCTTCCTCTGCGCGGTCAGCCTGCTGCCCATGCTTCTGGTGTCGCGGATGCTGATCGGTCTGGGAAGCCGCAGCGCCCGGACTCTGGCCGAAATGCAGGTGCGAGAAGGCGCGGAACAGGCCATTCAGGCAATTCAAGCGTCTCAGGCCAGGCTGTTGGAAGGGATTTCCTCGGTGGCGGCCTGGCAGGACCTCGGATTGTTTTTAAGGCGGCCTGATCGTCAATGGGCCGAGCAAAGTTTTGCCAATTGGGCGCCGCAAAGCTATTATCTTGATTATCTGGCGATCTGCTCGACCGATGGTCAGCCTCTTTACGAATGGCGTTCAGCTTCGGCGGGGGATGAGCCGATTCTCGATAGTCTCCTATCCGCCCCCGCCGATTCTCTTTCGGGTTTGATTTCGACGCAGCGGGAGATCTTTCTTATGGCCAGGAGCGACATCCTTGCGGGCGGAACAAAAGCCGGGATGCTGGTCTTCGGCCGGCAGTTGACGCACCGCTTCTTGATGGAGATCAAGGCCGGCCGCAGCCATGAGCTGACGATTTATTACGGGGATCGTGTCCTGGCGACCACCGATACCAATGAAACCCGAGCCCAAATTGATCCGCAGGCCATTTATCCCAATCTGGTGGCGCATCGGGAGGTCTACCTCTATCGGGATGCGGCGCGGGATCGCGTCATGGGCTTTCAGCCCCTGCGCAACCTGCGGGGGCTGGAAATCGCGGCCGTCGGCTGGATGGCGACCAAGAGCCCTTCCTCGCACATCGCCGAAGCCATTGATAAAATGTTGCTCTTCTCCGGCGTCCCGCTTTTATTCCTGATACTGCTGGCGGCGCTCACGCTCGGGATCTGGATCGAGCGCCCGATTCGCACTCTCTCCGACATCATGGAGCGCATTCGCCAAACCGGCGATCTGACTCAGCGAGCGCCGGTGGCGGGCGGCGGTGAAATTGCCTCCATGTCCAAGACTCTCAACGACATGCTGGAGCAGCTTGAGGCGCAGCGCGATGAGCTGCTGACGTTCCGCACGATGATTCTGACCATGCGCGAAGGGGTGGTCATTGAAAACACCCACCATTGGGTCACCTACATGAACCCGCGCATGGAAGAGCTGCTGGGCGTCCGATTTTCGGATTATCACAATCCGGATGAGCCGCTGATTCTCGAGGAACGCCTGCTTTCGCGGCGGCTGATCCACACCGACGAGCGCGGTTTTAAGACCGAGGAGATTACGTGGGAGCGCCTGGATGGGCGGCGCGTTCAGGCCCTGCGCACCTCGGGACGATTGGAGGATCCGCAGGGGCGCTCCAGCGGCACGCTCTCCACGTTTGTGGACATCACCGAGCGCAATGAACTCGAACTGGAATTGATCCAGGCCTCGCGCATGGCGTTTTTGGGAGTCTATTCGCAGGGGATCATTCACAATCTCAACGGGCCGCTGAACGCCGTGCTCGGTTTCTCCACGCTGCTCTGTCGCAACAATGCGGAGGCGGAGATCCCCCGGCGGATCAAATGCGACGCTCAGCGCATGGCCGCTCTGGTGATGAGTCTGGCCAACCGCTGGAAACGGGCGGGCGCCTCGGAACGCGAAGCGCTGAACCTCAACGAAATCATCCTGGAAGAGCTGAGCTTCTTGGATGCGGATCTCTTTTTCAAGCATAACGTCGCGAAGGAGCTGGATCTCGCGCCCGACCTGCCGAGAGTTCTCGGCGTCTATGGGGATTTCAGCCATGCCATCCTGAATATCCTGATCAATTCCATCGAGGCGATGAGCGAGAGTCCGGTGCACCGGATCGCCATCCGCACGCGGCACGAGGATAGCCAGATTCGAATCGAAATTGAAGACAGCGGCACAGGGATTAGCTCGGAAGACCTCAATCGGATCTTCCTGCCCTTCTTCAGCACCAAGAACCGGGATCGCAAGGAGGGGATTCCCAGCGGGGCGGGATTGGGGCTGTCCATCGCTCGCAAGGTTTTGGAACCGTATCATGTGCGGTTTGAGGTGCGCAGCGAACCTCGGCTGGGAACGACGATGATTCTGCATATTCCGCTGGATGAAACGGCCAAAGTGGAGACTTTGGAAGTCGCGAAGGAAGAGGTGGACGAGTGTCTGACGTAGCTGAATTGACTTCCGAACGCATTCTGATTGTGGACGATGAGGAATCCAGCCGGGAGCTCTGCCGTCTGGCGCTGGATCAGCCGGAGCGCGAGATCGTGCTCTGCCGCGATGCGCAGCAGGCGCTGGAACGGCTGCAGAACGGCAACTTTGATCTGGTGATAACCGACATGGTCATGCCCGGGCTATCGGGTCTGGAGCTGTTGGAAAGGATCAAAGCCCAGCAGGAAGATCTGCCGGTCGTGCTGATGAGCGGTCGGGGCTCGATTCAGGACGCGGTGCAGGCGATGCGGCTGGGGGCGGAAGATTTTGTCGAGAAGCCGTTTCCCGATCCCGAGGTGGTGGCGCTGGCGGTCAACCGGGCGCTGCGCGACAGGAGGCTTCAAGAGGAAAACCGAAGGCTTCGCACCGAACTGCAGGAATTAAAGGGCGGGCCGCACCTCAGCGGCGGGGAGGCCTTTTCGAAAGTCCTGCGGACGATAGACCGGATCGCGCCGCTCGATCTGACTGTTTTAATCACCGGCGAAACGGGGACGGGCAAGGAAGTGATTGCGCGGCGCATACATCTCTTGTCACCTCGGGCCAACAAATCCTTCGTCGCCATCAACTGCGGCGGCATCCCGGAGGGCTTGCTGGAATCGCTCCTCTTCGGCCATGAACGAGGCGCCTTCACCGGCGCCGTGCGCCGCACATCCGGCTACTTCCAGAAGGCTCACCGGGGCACCATCTTGCTGGACGAAGTGGGGGACATGCCGCTGCCGCTGCAGGTGAAACTCCTGCGCGTGCTGCAGGAGAAATCCTATCAACGAGTCGGCGGGGAGGGAATGATCGAAGTGGACTGCCGGGTGATCGCTTCGACCCATCGCAACTTGCGCGAACTGGTCAAGGAGAACAAGTTTCGCGAAGATCTCTTTTATCGGCTGAACGTTTTGCCCGTGCATATCCCTCCCTTGCGCGAACGCCGCGAGGATATCCTCGATCTGGCGCAACATTTTCTCCGCATCGCCTGCGCGCGGCTGGATAAGATCATTGAGAGAATCTCGGAAGAAGCCCTAAGCCGCCTGAAGGCGCACCAATGGTCTGGCAACATTCGCGAATTGGAAAATGTCATCGAACGGGCCGCGGCGCTCTGCACCGGACGCCAGATCGAAGTCTCTGATCTTCCGGATGAGATTCGGTTGGCGACGCCGGCGGCCGGGGGTGACGCTCCGGTGCTCGCCTTTCCGCGCGCCAAGGAAGATTTTGAGCGAGACTATTTGCTAAAAGTTTTAAAGAGCAGCCGAGGCAATGTCGCGGCGGCCGCTCAGGCCAGTGGCATCCCGCGTCAGAACTTCTACTTGAAATTGAAGAAATATGGCTTGGATCCCACCGAATTGCGCCGCCAAAATCGGTAATTCCGACCTTTTGCCGAAATCTTACCCCTCGCACAACTTCTAAATAGCCTTCCTCGAATCAGGCAATTCGAGACTCGCACGTTCTCTCCAGCGATGCTGTTGATTTGACTTGATTTGAACCCACGAATGTCTTAATTTGATGATATTGCCGCGATAACCGTCGGGGTCGGGGACGATCCCGACTACGGGATTTTATGATTGCAGAGGAGTCGAAATTTATTCCAGTAGGATACGCGCTGATCGGCTTTGGCCGTTTCGGCCGCAACCGCCTGATTCCGGCATTTTCCCAGATCAGCGGCTCGCGCATCGTGGCCCTGTATAAGCGCGACTTGCATGAAGCTCAGCAGGCCGCGCGGCAGTTTAGCATTCCCCGGGGCTATAACGACTACTCGGAACTCTTGAGAGATTTGCAGATTGAGGCGGTGTACATCACCAGCGCGAATGCGGATCACGAGTGGCAGGCGGTGCAGGCGGCGCGATCCGGCAAACATGTGCTCTGCGAGAAGCCGCTGGCCACGAACGTGCGCAGCTGTCAAGAGATCATTCGAGTCTGCCGGGATAGCGGCGTAAAGCTGATGGTGGCTCAAACGCTGCGATTTTCGCCGGTCGTTCGGCAGGTGAAAGAGTGGATCACGGGTGGCAAGTTAGGCCGGATTAAAGAGGCTGGGGCGAGCTTCACATACGACGGAACGAAATCTCCGCGGACTTGGTTGCATGATTATTCCGTCGCCGGCGGCGGCGCCTTGATGGATATCGGTGTGCACTGCTTGGATACCCTGCGATATCTGCTGGGCGAAATAGGGGAGGCGCATGGAATTCTTCAGCCGCCGCATCAAGTAGATCCAATCGAACGGACGGCCAATGTGGCGCTGCGTTTTCAATCCGGCGCGTTGGGTTCGATCTTCTGTTCCTATGAAAGTCCGTATCACTCGAGGCTGGAAATCGTAGGTGAGCATGGCAGAGCGACGGCAGAACCATTCACTCTGGCGTGGAAGGATGCGGAAGTTCGTCTGCAGACGGATAACGAATCGCTGTCGCTAACGCTAAACGGCGGAAATACTTATGGAGAGTTGATCGAATCTTTCTCCCGGGCGGTGCGCGGTCTGGGCGATGTGGCCATTCCGGGGGAAGAAGGATTGCGCAACATCGAAATAATCGAAGGAATATATTCGCAAGGATAAGTGGAGGAGCCTTTTCTCATGCTGGTACCGTCGTCCTGGAAAACGCTGATGATTCTGTCCATCATCTTCTGGGGATTCTGGAGTTTCCTCGGCAAGATCGTCTTGGCGCGCATCGGTTGGAATTCGGCTCTGGCTCTGGCCGGAATCACCAGTCTGGCCCTGGCCTTTTTCTTTAAGCCGAACGTGACCCTTTTTCGCCTGGAGGCCGACTATTTTCTGGCCCTACTGATGAGTGTCCTGGGCGGTTTCGGCACGATCTATTTTTTCAGCGCACTGGAGAGCGGCCCCGCCACGGTGGTCATTCCCGGCACGGCGCTCTATATCGTCATCGCCGCGATGCTGGCGGTGGTTTTCTTGGGCGAAGCCATTACATGGAATCGTGTCGCCGGCGTGGGCTTGGGATTGGTTTCGATTTATTTGCTATCGCGGGGTTAGCCCAGTCCAAAAAATCTTTATTCGAGGAGGCGGCATGGTTCCCATGCCGCGAATATGATCGCCGCGTTGGGGCAACGCGGCCTCCTGAAAGGGTAAAGAATTTAAACCTCACGTGGGAGGCGGCGTGGCCCCCACGCCGCAGGTACGCCGGATGGGGGCCATCCGGCCTCCGGCAGTAAGTATTGATTCTTTATCAGGAGGCGGCGTGGCCCCCACGCCGCTTTAACCGAGACATGACGGAGATTCGAAAATACATCGCGTCTGAACTGCACGAGCAACTTGCTCAGGCGGTCTTGGATTTGGACGTGGCGCGCGCGGCTGAATTGGCGCAGCTCGTCTTGGACTACCGCTATTCGGCGCGGGACGCAATCCTGAACGGGCTCTCGGAGGGTATGCGAAGGGTCGGCGATCGCTTCTGTTCTCACGAATTTTTCGTGCCGGAGGTCTTGGTGGCGGCGCGAGCCATGTATCGTGGGCTGAATTTGCTCAAGCCCCGCATGTTGGAAGAGGGGGAGGCTTCCAGCGGTTATCGCGGCAAAATCGCCATCGCGGTGGTGGAAGGCGATCTGCACGACATCGGCAAGAACGTGGTCAAGCTCATGCTGGAAGCCGAGGGCTTTGAGTTGCTGGATCTGGGCAAGAATGTGCCGCCTACTGTCATATCCGAGATGCTTCAGAAAGATAATATTCAGATTCTGGCCTTGTCCACCTTGATGACCAGCACATTGGCGGGCATGAAGAACACGGTCGCCGCAGTTCGATCTCAGCATCCGCAAATTAAGGTCATAGTGGGGGGCGCGCCGGTATCGGCCTCCTTCGCTAATGATATTGGCGCCGATGGCACAGCGGGAGATGCTTCAGGAGCCGTTCGGCTGGCTCTGACACTTGCCGGTCAATCATGAGTCCCGCCTGGGAGAGATTTCGCGCCGCTTTAGCCGGTTCCGGCCAGCTTCCCATCTGCGTCGCCCCGTTAATCGCCGCCGACCACGCCGCCTTTCTGCAGAATAAAAATCTCCGCTCCATCCTTCATTCCGCCGATGAATTGGCGGATGCCCTCATCAATGCTCAAAAACGGTACAACGGCGATTTCATGATCGTCTTCGCCGATGTCTATGTCGAAGCGGAGGCGATCGGCTGCCGACTGGAATTTCCGGAAGATGCTCCGCCGCATATAGAGAAGACCTGCTCGCCTGACGGCCTGCGGGCCACAATCCCTCAGCGAGACGGGCGGCTGCCGATGATGCTCGCTGCCGCGAAGCGCGTTATTGCCGAACTGGGCGAGCTCATTCCGGTTTTCGCCTCTATCAAAGATCCATTTTCTGTAGCGGCTTTAGCGTGCGGGGCGGAGGAATTCTTCGAACTGCTCATATCCCAACCGGCGCTGGCTCGCCGAGCCATTGAGGTCAGCCACCAGAATCAATTGCGCTATTTGGAAGCTCTATTGGAGATGGGAGCCAATGTGATTTTGGGCGCGCCGATGGCGTCAGGCGGCATACTGGGCGAGAAGCATTTCAAAACATTCGCTCTGGAATCTATCGTAGAATTGCTCAGCCATATCCGCAGCGCGGGGCGTTTGGCGGGCCTGCATATTTGCGGGGATTCGGATCCGATTCTGGCGACGATCAGCCGCATTCCGGCGCATTTTGTTTCCCTGGAGAGCTTCAGCGTGGAGCGCTGGAAAGAGCTGCTTTCCGATGGGCAGCCGCATCCGGCGCTGATGGGCTATTTCCCGATGGATCTATTGAATCGCGGATCGGTCGAACAGATCGAAGCGGAAATGAGTCGGGAGCTGAAAGCGCTTTGGGGATTTCCCCACATTCTCGCCACGGCTTGCGACGTGCCTCAGCGCTGCCCGGAAAGCCAGGTGCAAACGTTCGTGAAGGCGGCGCGCCGGTGGCGGCCGAATGGGTAATCATCATAAATGGGGCTCGATTTTTGCCTTGCATTTGGCCTAAGGAAGATGTATTTTAAACAGAATTAATGGATAAGAACGCGCTGGAAACATCGAGCGATCATCAGGCGATGCAGGCTCCTGCCAAAGTATTTCTCCACACCTACGGCTGCCAGATGAACCTCTACGATGGCGAGCTGGTTGGCCGCTTGCTGACGCAGGGGGGATTTGCGCTAACATCGTCCATTGAAGACGCCCAGGTGATTCTCTTCAACACGTGCAGCGTGCGGGATCATGCGGAAAAGCGCGTGTTGGGCAGGATTCAAACGCTATCGGGATTGAAGCGCAAGCGGCCCGGTTTGATTCTCGGCGTCTTGGGGTGCATGGGGCAGAGATTGGGAGAGGAACTGAGGGAAATCGCCCCCGAAGTTGACCTTGTGCTTGGCCCCGACGCCTACCGCGTTTTGCCGCAGTTGCTTAAAGAAAAACTTGATGGGGGCAACGGGCATCACTTCTTTTGCGCTGGAGATGCCGACGAGACCTACGGCGATATTCTGCCTCAAAGGCGGGAAGGCGTCAACGCCTTCGTGGCCATCATGCGCGGATGCAACAACTTTTGCAGTTACTGTATCGTGCCTTACGCCAGGGGGCGGGAACGCAGCCGGCCGGTCGAGGAGATCCTGAACGAAATACGTTCGGCGGTGGCCGACGGCTTTCCGGAAATGACGCTGTTGGGTCAGAACGTCAATTCCTACCGTTGGGGAGAGGCGGATTTTCCGGATCTGCTGGGAAAAGTCGCTCAAGTTGATGGGCTGGAGAGAATCCGTTTCTTAACCTCTCATCCTCGGGATCTCGGTGACAAGCTGCTCTCTGTTATGGCGCGGGGCGGGAAGATCTGCCCCTCGCTGCACCTGCCCGTGCAGTCGGGATCGGATCGCATATTGGAGCGGATGGGCCGAGGCTATACTCGGGCGGAATACCTAAAGAAAGTAGCTCAATTGCGGCGGGATGTGGCGGATTTGGCGCTTTCGACGGATCTGCTGTGCGGTTTCCCGAGCGAGACGGAAGATGATTTCGGTCGAACGTTGGAGCTAATGGAAGAGGCGGCCTTCGACGGCGCGTTCACATTCAAGTATTCGCCGCGGCCGGGGACCAAGGCGGCGGAAATGAAGGCTGACGTGCCGGAAGAAGTCAAGATTCAACGGCTGGAGCGGATAATTGATCTGGCTCGAACCTTGGCGGATCACTCAAATAAGCGCATGATTGGAAAGACGGTGCAGGTCTTAATTGAGAACCCCAGCCCCCAGGATGCTGCGGAATGGACGGGGCGGACGGCTTGCGGGCGCGTGGCGCTGGCTCCGGGGCCATACCGACGGGGGGAATTCGCCGCCATCCGGGTGGAGGAGGTGCGCGGATTCTCGCTGTGGGGGAGAGGGCAATTAGAAACGAACTGAGATCGGCGCGTTCGAAAGCGCGAAGGTCTTAAGCGGTACGGAGGCCGTATGTGGATTATCCGCTGGGTCTTTTTCACGATCGTCTTGCTGGCGCTGGTCAGCTTCATGGGACAGAATCAGGATGACGAGGTGATCATCCGGTTTTTCGTCTGGCAGACGCCGGAACTCAAGCTGGCGTATGCGCTCTTCATGGCGTTTGGATTGGGGGTGTTTCTCTATCTGGTGCTTTCCCTGCTCAAGCAGTTTCAACTGCGGGCGGAGATCGGCCAGTTGAAACGGCAGATCCGCAAACTTCACGGAGAGCTCGAGCAGTTGCGCAACCTGGCCATTGAAGAGGAGATCTTTCCCCAACCCCTATCGGATCGCGATATCGGTCCTCTGACGAAGCCCAGCCTGGGGCCGGGATCTCGTTAGGTTAACCCGGGACAATTGGCATGGAATTAACCGTCCTTCTGCTGTTGGCCGCCTTGATGGTTCTGGCGGCGATCTATTACTATTTGCGCGTTTACCAACCGGCCCGGCCGGCGGAACGGTTTTCGCCCTATGCGCAGGGGCTGAATCATCTGCTCGCCGGCGACCTGGACAGGGCCAAGGAAAAGCTGACCGAGGCGGTGCGCAAGGATTCCGAGAATGTGGACGCCTACTTGAAGTTGGGTTCGATCCTGCGCCAGCGAAATCAAATCGTGCCGGCCATCAAAGTGCATCAGAGCCTCACGGTCCGGCCGGATCTGAAACCGGCGGATCGGATTGAGATTTTAAGGGAGCTGGCGCTCGATTACGAGCAGGCCGGAGCCTTGCGTAGGGCCGCCGAATTTGCCGATCGCATTTTAACATTGTCATCCGATCATGTCTGGGCGCTGAAATTCCGGCTGGGATTGGCGGAACGGCTGCAGGACTGGGCCATGGCCTTCGAGACGCTGCGGAAACTGAATTCGTTCAGCGATCAGAAAGATCAGACGAAACTGGCTCTCTACCGGGTGGAAGAGGGACGGGCTTTGTTGGATCAGGGCAAGGGGAAAGAGGGGCGAGTGAAATGTCGCGAAGCGTTGCGGCACGACCGCGCCTGCGCTCACGCCTATCTCACCCTGGCGCAATCCTACATTGCCGAGGATCGGGAAGAGGATGCCTTGCGCGAGCTGAAGGCGTTGCTGGAAGCCAATCCCGACCAGGCCTACCTGGGTTACGAAATGTTGGAGAATCTCTATTTTGCCCTGGGGCGTTTTGGGGAACTGGAGATTCTCTACCATCAGATCGTAGAGAAACGGCCGGAGGAGCTGCACGCCGCTCAGGCCCTGGCGCGTTTTCTGCGCAAGAAGGGGGAGATCCAGGGGGCGCTGGACGTGTGCCGCACTATCGTGGAACGTCATCCGGATGACATTTGGGCGCGGCGGTTTATGATCCGCACTCTGTTGGAAATCGGCCGAATGAATGAAATCGGACCGCTGTCGGTGGAAGTGCTGGATCGAGTGATGTCCGACAAACCGCGCTATCTCTGTTCGCAATGCGGCTTTCAGACGGATGAACCGTTGTGGCGCTGCCCTCGTTGCTCCGCTCTGGCTGCTTTCAATCTTTAATCGTGATTCTCCCATCGGCCCACAGCACCATGCGAAAAGTGGTCATCGGGATCCTCGGCATGACGGTGTTGCTCATCGGGATCGCCCTGCTGGTGTTGCCCGGGCCGGCGATTGTCGTCATTCCCGCCGGGCTGGCGATCCTGGCGACGGAGTTCTTATGGGCCAGGAAGCTGTTGAAGAAGATGAAAGATGAGGCGGCCAGGGTGGGATCCAAACTGACCGGACGTTCGCAACCCCCAGCCGTGAAAAAGGAAGATGATGAATCTAACCGTTAGCAGACTCACCCAATCTCGGGTTGCACGGGTCGCCGCCGTTATGGGCGTTTTTCTTTTTAGAAGCCCTTTATCCGCGCAGCCCGGCTTGCAGGCCTACGATCGCGGGGATTTGCAGGCCGTGCGCGAGTACCTCCTGAACGCCCAGAATGAGACAGCGGAAACGCTTTTTTTGCGGGCGGCCATAACGACCGACGCGGATAGCGCGGTGGAGATGTATCGCAAGATGGTTTTGAGCTATCCTGAATCGCCCATCAGCCAGCGGGCCATGGATCGCATCCGGCAGTATTTTTATGCGCAGGGAAAGTACGACAAGGCGTCGGAATTTGAGAAAGCGCTGAAAGGTTACCGCCCGCCGACGTCGCATCTGGAGCCTACCAGAGTTTTGCCCAGCGTCCCGAAACAGGAGGCCGATACGGCCATGGTTTCAGAGTCTCTGCCGGATACATTGGCGCTGGCCAAAATTGTGGGCTATTACCTGCAAGTGGGGGCTTTCTCGAGCGCGGCCAATGCGGACAAGTTGAAGTCAACTCTGCAAAAGGCCGGTTATCAGGTTGAGATCGTCAGCGCCGGGCAGAGCGCGAATCGGCTGCATACGGTTCGGGTGACGGGCTTTTCGACTGAAAAAGATGCGCTGGCGGCGGCGGCAGATCTGCGCCAGAGACATAGGCTAAGTCCCATTCTGGTGCCGATACCGGAACGGCCGTAGATAGGCATGTTTTTAAAATCCCCCATCCACATTCATAAGTGTCATCGCTGCGGGCGCGCTTCGCTGCATGGGGAGAAGTACTGCCGAAAACACATTCATCTAAAAAGTCTGGATAAAATCAGGAGGTTTTCTTTCACGCGCAGTCCGGAATTCCTGATCGGCACCGCGCTGGGGCTATTGGGCTTGGCCATCGGAATCTATCATCTGGCTAAAGCGCCCTCCGAAGAGAGAATACACCAAATTATCGGCCAGACGATTCAAACGGAGCTGGAGAGTTCGGGCCTGGCGCCGGCCAAGACGTACGAAGAAGTTAAAACGGCGCTGGGCAAAGACCTGCCTGAAATTGGACAGGCCGTTTTGGATAGAATCCGTGAGGCGACCGCGTATCAGGAAAGCGGGCGGGACAGCCTGGCCGAAGAGATTTACCGCACTCTGATTGACCTTTTCCCGAATATCGCCGAGTTGCATTTCAATCTGGGTCTCGCCTATTATGACCAGGACCAATTGGATGAAGCCGGCGGCGAATGGCGCCAAACCATTGAGATAGATCCGGCTCATCAGGAAGCGCACTTGAACCTGGGAATTTTCCTGGCAGGCCGAAAAGACTATAATGCCGCGCTGCGTGAATTGCGCCGAGCGATTCAACTAAAACCCGATGACCCGGTGCCTCATTATATCATGGGAATGGTATTCGCGGAAAGAGGCCAAGCCCGAGAGGCCATAGATCAGTACAAGCAATTCATCGTCGTAGCTCCTGCCGCCCTGGAGTTCGAAATAGAGACCGCGCGGCAAGCCATACACGACTTGGGCGGTCAACCCTGAACGCGAAGACACGAAATTGCAAATCCAGGGGCGAACGCTAAACCAATCACAACAAGAAGCATCGCAACGCCATGTCAACTCTAAAACTTCAATCCGGGATCATTTACGGGCCTGTGGGGTCGAGAAGAATCGGGCTCTCGCTGGGCATCAACATCAGCCCGACCGACAGCAAGCACTGTTCGTTTAACTGCGTCTACTGCCACTACGGCTGGACCAAGGTCCTGACGCTGGATTTGCGCACGCAGCCAACGTCAATCGTAAATCTCGATGATTTGGCCGAGGCCCTGGAGATCTACGATGTGGATCGAGAATTGCTCGATCATATCACCTTTTCCGGCAACGGCGAGGCGACGCTGCATCCGGATTTCGCTCGGGCGGTGGACATCGTCACGGCCTTTCGTGACCGCAGCGCGCCGCAGGCCAAGACGGCCATCCTGTCGAATACTTCGCAGGTGCATCGTCCCGAAGTTCGCGAGGCCATGCTGAGGTTGGATCGCCGCCTGATGAAAATAGACGCCGGCGATGAAGCCACCTTCAAGCGCGTCAACCGGCCCCCCGCCAATTTCCGATTCGCCGACATGATTCAGGGCCTGAAAGCGCTGGGCGATTTTGAGACGCAGAGCATCTTCGTGGACGGGAGCGTATCGAACTGCGACGATGCGGCGGTGAAATCCTGGCTGGGAGTAATGCTCGAATTAAGGCCGAAGGCCGTGCAGATCTACACGCTGGCTCGGCCGCCGGCGGATAGTGAGGTCAAGGCGGTCAGCCGCGAACGCATGAACGCCATCTTCTTGCAGGCAAAGAAAGCCGGCCTGCCGGTCACGCTGTATTAACGTCGCTGATCAGGATCGCGGTTCTCCCTTTTTTAACTTGCATAGTCGGGGGCGTCGAGCGAAGCCCCCCTTCGGGGCCGACCCCGACAATTGAGGAATTAGAATGAAGATAATAGACCTGCGCTCCGATACTGTTACCCGCCCCACAGCCGCCATGCGCGAGGCCATGGCCAAAGCCGAAGTTGGTGATGACGTCTTCGGCGACGATCCGACCGTCAACAGACTGCAGGAAGTCGTGGCGGAGCTGCTGGGCAAAGAGGCGGCTCTTTACGTGCCGTCGGGAACGATGGCCAACCAGGTGTCGGTGAAATCCCACACCGAACCGGGCGATGAAATCATCCTCGAGGCCAACTCGCACGTCTTCAATTACGAGAGCGGCGGGCCAGCGCTGCTTTCGGGCGTGACCGTGCATACTCTGCCGGGAGTGCGTGGCATGTTCACGGCCGAGCAGGTGGAGGCGGCCATTCGTCCGCCGGATCATCATTTCGCTCCCAGCCGGCTGGTGGTGATCGAGAATACTCACAACCGCGCCGGTGGGACGATCTTCCCGGTCGCTGAGATGACACACATCCGGCAAACGGCGGACAAGCACGGCCTGAAGATTCATCTTGACGGCGCGCGCCTCTGGAATGCCTCGGCGGCGACGAGCCTGGATCTGCGCGCCTGGGCGGATCTGGCGGATTCCGTTTCGGTCTGCCTGTCGAAGGGTTTGGGCTGCCCGGTGGGATCGCTGATTGCGGGATCACGTCAATTCATTGACCGGGCGCACCGCTTTCGCAAAGTCTTCGGCGGCGGCATGAGGCAGGCCGGGATTCTGGCCGCGGCGGGGCTGCATGCCATCGAGCACCACCGCAAAAGACTCGTCGAAGACCATGCCAACTGCCGGATATTGGCGGAGACATTCGCCAAACTCCCCGGCGCCATTGTGGATCTTGAGGCGGTGCAAACAAATATCCTGATCGTCGAGCTCGGCAAAGACGCTCCCTTCGACGGCCCCGGATTCTCGTCAGCATTAAAAGAGCAGGGCGTCTGGTTTCTCCCCACCGCGCCAAGAAAAGTGCGCCTGGTGACGCATCTCGATGTGTCCCGCGCTGATGTCGAGGCGGCCTGCAATTTGATCCGGCGAGCTTGGAGCGTTTAGAGCAGCGAAGAGGAAATTTCGTCATGAGTAAGCAAATTCTATTCGAAATCCTGACACCCATTGATTTGATAGTTGAGGTGAGTAGGCGGCGCTGGGAAGTCATCATCTCTATCAAGCATCCGGCCATGCTGGGGGCGGAGACACTCGTCGGAGAGGTCTTATCAAATCCCGACCAAATCCGCCGCAGCCGTAGAGATTCCAAGGTGCTGCTTTTTTATAAAGCCCAGCGTCCCAAGCGCTGGATCTGCGCCGTGGTGAAGCGGTTAAATGATAAGGCGACATTAGTCACAGCTTATCCCACCAATGCGATCAAAGTTGGAGACGTGATATGGACCAGGTGAAGATCTACTATGATCCTGAAGGCAATACCCTGACGGTTTGGTTTGGAGATCCCAAACAGGAGCATGTCTGTGAGGAGACGGACGACGAATTTGTCTTGATCAAGAACCGCAAAGGCCAGATTATCGGTTTCGAGAAGCTCAATTTCAAGGTTCCCGCTCCCAAGAAGCTGAAATTTGCCTTTGAAACTGTAAGCACCTGATGCTCTCGGTTGGCAGCTCCAGCACTTGGGATCCCGGCCTGTGTGGCGCTTCCGTATTCGGGGTCGTCGAGCGAAATCCCCTTCGGGGCCGACCCCGACGGGCAATTAGTCAGAATCGCCGATTAAACAAATGGAACGCATGACGCGAACTTGAAGCGATCCGATATATCTTCATTTTGGTGATTGATAATGACACAAATTCTCTTCGGTGAAAAGGCTGCCCTATCCGACATGCTGCATAATATAAGGAGGCGACTTTTTGACGAAATTTCAAAGTTGCCAGAGAGTTTTTTTATCCAAAAGGATGATGAGGCAATTTCTAGAGAGTTTGTCGAGAATTATACGCTTTCCCCACCTCGCTTGCATATAGATAAGATGACGAGAAATGCGGAAGAGACTGAATTCTCACTTAGGGAATTGTATCCTAGCAGTCAGTACTATGATGAATCCAGCACGGTTCAGGGACAAATTGTTCGCATTTATGTTCCATTTGAAGGCGATCACAAACTTTTTCGTCATCGCGGCAATTCACTGATTCATTCAGATTACGATGTTGAAGTCCGACAGAACGAGATCATTCTTCAATATCGCACCTGGTCAAATTTTCAATTAGATCGCGGACGGATTGATAAACATTTGGCGGATCTGGACAAGAATCTGGACTCCATCAGATCTGACATAGATCAATTTCATCAGGAGATTAAGAAATCAATCCCCAATGCGGTGGCTGAAAGAAGAAAACAAGTTGAAAGGGATCGTGAAAAAATTGAAAAGTTGGGAATTCCGGCAAGAGTGGCATCAGTACCTCAAGCTCAAGTGGGACCGAGTGCTGGATCAACGGTGAAGGAACCGAAAACAAGCAAAAAGGCAAAATCAACAACTGAAAATCGCGATGTCTTTCTCGCACATGCAGGCTTGGACAAGAATAATTATGTCAGGCCATTTTGCGCTGCACTTGACATAAAAGGTATCTCCTATTGGCTTGATGAAGCCGAAATAAAGTGGGGGGATGATATAACAGCCAAAATCAATGAAGGGATGAGAATTTCAAGATACGTAATTGTATTTATTAGCGAAAGCTTTTTGGGAAGAAAATGGCCTGAGAAGGAAATGAGTACGGCGATGAGCAGAGAAAATCGTCTTGGAAAAACTATCTTGCTGCCGCTTTTCATTGAGAAGGCAGAAGTTATTCTTAATGAATACCCCCTTTTGGAGGGCAAGAGCTATTTGGAGTGGGGGAAGGGATTACAGTTTATACTTGACATGTTGATCGACAGATTAGCGTCATAGCAGGCTTTCGCCGCGCTGAGCAATCCAAATTATTTCATTCATAATACATCCTTCATAATTATGGCTGATAAACTCCTCCGCGAGCTCGCCGAAGGCGAGAAATTCGTCGGCCACGCCATCCTGCGGCGCCTGGACGTGCGGCAGAAAAAAGATGGCTCGCCCTATCTTTCGCTCGAATTCGCCGATGCTTCGGGGCGGATCGGCGGCAAGGTGTGGGATCATGTGGAGGATTTCCGCAAAGCGCTGGAGGTCGGCAAGGTCGTCAAACTGCAAGGCGCCATTGCGACCTACCAGGAGCAGAAGGAGATCCACATCGAACGGCTGCGCCCGGTCCGGCCGGATGAACCGGTGGATCGCAGCCGGCTGATCCCCACCAGCGAGCGGCCCGTCGAGGAGATGCAGCGGCACCTGAAGCGATTGATCGAGGCGATTAATAACGACGCTCTGCGCAACTTCCTGAGGCGATTCTTCGAGGATGCATATATTCAAACGCGCTATTTTGAAGCTCCGGCCGGCAAACAATGGCACCACGCCTATCTCGGCGGTCTGGCCGAGCATTCACTGAACATGGCCGAAGTCTTGCTGAAGATCGCCGAATTCTATCCCTCCGCCAATCGCGATCTGCTGGTGGCGGGGGCGCTGCTGCACGACATCGGGAAAATTGAGGAGCTTTCCTGGGAGATGGGGATTGACTACTCGGATCGCGGGCGGCTGATCGGCCATATCGTTATCGGCCAGGATATTTTAGCAGCTCACCGTAAGATGGATATGGAGGTTCCGGAGGATCTCTGGCAGCATCTGCTGCATCTGGTTTTATCTCATCAAGGGACGAAGGAGATGGGCTCTCCCGTCGAGCCTATGACCCTGGAGGCGATTCTCCTCTACTGCGCCGACGAGATGGATTCCAAGGCCAATGCGTTTAATCGCATCATTTCCTGCTCTCGAAAAGAGGGCCAGACCTGGACGGAGTGGGTGAACTTGATGGGAAGATACCTTTATGCGGGAGAGAAAAAAGTGATGAATGATGAATGATGAGTGATGAATAAGCATGAGAATTTGAAAGATCGCACCAAGAGTTTTGCGTTGCGAATTATTCGACTTTGCAGTGCGTTGCCGAAGAAAACGGAAGCTCAGATTTTGGCGAGGCAGATATTTCGATCAGGGACTTCTGTTGGGGCGCAATTTCGAGAAAGCCTGCGCGCAAAATCAGATGCGGATTTGATTAACAAATTGGAGGGCTGTCTGCAAGAATTAGAAGAAACGCAATATTGGCTCGAATTAATCATGGATTGCGACTTTCTTAATGCCAAAAGAGTGACTCCTCTTTACAATGAATCGAATGAGTTGATGGCCATTTTTGTTTCGAGCGTCAAAAGGATAAAGAGTCGCTATTCCAGAAAAGCATAGTTTATCACTCATCATTCATCACTCATCATTCATCACTCGTCACTTTGGATCAATATGGACCTAATAAATCTACTGCAGACGTTGTCCGACGCTTTCGGTCCGCCCGGTTTCGAAGATGACGTTCGCTCGATCATCCGCGAAAAGCTCTCGGGATTGGTGGATCGGATCGAAGAGGACGCCTTGGGGAACCTCACGGCCTGGCGCGACGGCAAGGGCGACCGCGTGGTGATGCTGGACGCTCACACCGACGAGGTGGGCATTCTGGTGTCGCACGTGGATGACCGAGGATTTGTTCGCTTTGTTCCGCTGGGCGGCTGGGATGCGAGGCTGTTCCCCGGAGCGCGCGTGACGCTGCGCGGGAAGGGTGGCTTTGTCTGCGCGGCTGTGGGATTTCCGGCGCCGCATATCACCAAGCCCGAGGAGAGATCCAAGGCTATCGCGGCCGAAGAGCTGTTTCTGGATCTGGGCTGCCGTTCGAAGGCCGAGGTGGCCGATCTGGGGATTGGGCCGGGCACGCCGGGTGTTCTCGATGGGCCCTTCAAAGCATTGAACGATAATCTGGTGTTAGGGAAAGCGTTCGATGATCGGGCCGGATGCGCGGCGGCGATTGTTATCCTTGAAGCGCTGAAGGGGAAATCGCTGCCATTCCAACTGGCAGTCAATTTCGCCACGAGCGAGGAACTGGGACTGCGAGGCGCAAAAGTGGCTTCCTACCGCATTCAGCCGGACGTGGCGCTGGTGCTGGAAACCACTACGGGCGCGGATTTCCCGGGGATTCCGGATCATCAATGCCCGACAAAATTGGGAGCGGGCGTGGCCATCACGGTGGCAGACAGAACCATGCTGACTTCGCCCAGAATGCTGCGCTTTTTGGTCGAAACAGCGGAGGAGAAAGGGATCGCTCACCAGCTCAAACAACCGATGTCCGGCGGGACGGACGGCGGAGAAATTCATCTGTCGCGGTCGGGAGTGTTGACCGGCGTGCTGGCGACGCCCTGCCGCTATCTGCACGGGCCGTCCTCGGTGTTGGATCTGAGGGATTTGAAGGCGTTGGTGGAGTTGACTCTGGCGGCGCTAAAGAAAATTCCTTCAGAGCTACTTAAGTAATATAATCGGGGTCGCCCCCGCCCCCGACCATAGGATTTGCAGTTATCAAGCCCGTTAGGGCGACAGATAATAGCCCAGCCCTTTCCCATAGGGACCACTTCGTGGCAGGGCTGGGCAAATTATTATCCCACGATGGAGTACCCGCCGTCCACGACGAGCGTTTGGCCCATGATCATCTGCGAAAGGTCGGAGCAAAGGTAGAGGACTACGTGGGCGACGTCGTCCGGTTCGGTCAGGCGTCCGGCGGGAGTGCGGCGGTGAGTTTCGGCGATCATCTCCTGGCTCTTGGGGAAGTGCTTGATGGCGTCGGTTTCGACCAGGCCCGCGCTCACGGCGTTGACGCGGATATTTCGCGGAGCCAATTCGACGGCCAGATGGCGGATCAGCGATTCCAAGGCGGCTTTGGATGCTCCCACGGCGGCGTAGTCAGGAATGGCTCGCACAGCGCCCAGTGAGGAGACGGCGATGATGCTGCCGCCGCGGCCTTCCATCAGTTCAGTGGCGCCTTTGGCCAGCGGCAGCAGGCAGCCTGCGTTGATGTCCATCGTCCAGCGCCAATAGCGCAGGTTCAGTTCGAGGGCGGATTTCAAAATACCGGAGGCGGCGTTGGAAACCAGAATGTCCAGCTTGCCGAAGCGTTCGCCAATGGCGGCGAAAATCTCGGCGACTTCCTTTTCTTCGGCCACGTTGGCGCGCACGATCAACGACTGCGCGCCTTCGTTTTCGATGGCGGCAGCGGTCTCTTCCGCTTTGGCCTTGTTGCGCAGGTAGTTGATCGTGACGTCGGCTCCGGCCTGAGCGAGTTTAATCGCGATGGCGCGCCCGATGCCGCGCGAGCTGCCGGTGACCAGAGCGACTTTGCCGGTCAGATCCATGCAGCCGGGCTGGCGGTCGCAGAAGCGGGATGGGGACATAGTGTGCCTCCTTAAAGGACGAAAAGAATACGAGCCGAGCAGGAGGATGTTTGTGAAGAAATATACGTGGGTGGGGTGGAGCAGGTTCCTCAAACGGATTCGGAATTCAGGCTGTTGTAGGGGCGCGGCGTGCCGCGCCCCTCTATGTTTCATATAATTGCGGAAAAGGGCTTGACATATTTGCTTGGATGAGCTATATTTAAAAGCTATACTTTGCCGGAGTGGTGAAATTGGCAGACGCACCGGTTTCAGGGACCGGCGAGCATTGCGCTCGTGTGGGTTCGAGTCCCACCTCCGGCACCACAGGGGCGCGGGAAACCGCGTCCCTTTTGTTTCTCGCCAAGACGTTAATTATAATCCCCCCAATCCTCCTTTTGGAAAGGGGGGCTCCGATGGCATGGAAATAAATCTGGAAAAAAAGCGGCTGATCCTTTCGGTGAGAGAATTGGCGCGGATGGTCTCCGAGTCATCGGAGATGGCCGGGGGGGTATCGCTCTCGCTGCGCGGGAAATTGGGAGCGCGGGCGCATCGGGCGTATCAGGAGAATCGGCGAAAATCCGCGGAATTCCGTCAAGAGGTGCATCTGGACGTACCCATTCTAGCCGACGAGGCGGGCGCGCAGGGATGGGAAATTCGCGTGCGCGGGCGGCTGGACGGGCTGGTCGAAGAGCTGGATCGCCTCGTGGTCGAGGAGCTGAAAACTGTGGCGCTGCCGGCGGAAAAGTTTCGCTCCCTATCGGCCGATCAGTTCCCGAGCCACCGCCGGCAATTGGAAATCTATCTGTATCTGCTTTCCATCGCTCGACCGGATAAGCCTGCGGCCGGTCGGCTGATCTACCTCAATCTGGTGAGTGGCAAGAAGCGATCCTTTGATATCGCGCATGATTCGAACGCCATAGGCGGCCTGATTTCGGATGTTGTTGCATCGCTGCTGGATCGGGAAGTGCGGCGGGAGCAGGAGCGGGCGCTGAAACGCGAGGCCGCCTCCGCGCTGAGATTTCCTTTCCGGACCATGCGCCCGGGGCAGGAAGAGATCATTCGAGGCGTGTGTGAAGCGTTGGAAAAACGGAGCCCGCTGCTCATGGAAGCGCCGACCGGATTGGGCAAAACGGCGGCAGTCCTTTTCGGAGCGCTCCCTTTCGCCCTCCGCCATGACAGGCTTGTAATGTTCTTAACGTCGAAGACGACGCAGCAGGATTTGGTATTTGAGACGGCGCGGCGAATTCGGTGCGGCGAAGTTTTCCCCCGGACGATTTTGCTGCGAGCTAAAGAGAAGCTCTGTTTCCTGGAAGACGAAGTCTGCTCTCCCGAAGAGTGCGAATATCTGGAGGATTTTGAGCTCCGGATCAGGCGCAGCAATGCCGTGCCGGATCTGCTGGCGCAAGGGGATATTCACCCCGACCGGCTGAGTGAAATCGCCCGGCGCGAGAGGCTCTGTCCGCACGCCCTGCAGATTGGACTGGCCGAGGAGATGGATCTGATTATCGGCGACTATAACTACGCTTTTGATCCGGTTTGCCGGCTGTCGAGGCTTTTCTCCGAAGGCGATCCGTCGCGGCTGATTCTCATCGTGGATGAGGCGCACAATTTGCCGGATCGGGCGAGATCCTATTATTCGATGCGGTTGAGTTGGGAGGAGGTCGCGGCCGCCGCGAAGCACTTGGAAAACAAGAGCCATTCTGGTTTTGAGGAGCCGCTGACGGAAATTCAGAGGCAGTTTGAATATTACCTAGCGAATGCGCCGAAAGGGGCGGAAGCAAGCCATATTCAGTTGTCGGCGCCGGCTTGGCAAAGAATTGCCGAAATGTTTGAAGCGGCGGTCGTTCCCTACTGGTTCGGTCTGCACGATGATGCGGCCGAGATCACGGAAGATCCGGTTATTTCTCTGCAATGGCGGTTGGAGGACTTCGTGAAAATCCTCAGCCTGGAGGGCGAGAACTTCGCGCATCTGGCGCGGCGTGAACCGGAGCCGGCGCTGGAAATTCTTTGTCTGGATGCCGCGCCGCTTCTGTCTAAGACTTTTTCAGCCGTTCACGGAGTCATCGGTCTATCCGCCACCTTAAAGCCGTTTCCGGCGCTGCGGCGCTTGCTGGAACTGCCGGAAGAGATCGTATCGCTCGAGATCGCCAGTCCGTTTTCAGCGGAGAATTGCCGGATCATGATTGACCCGACAGTCACGACTGTATATCGCGAACGCCAGGCGCACTTGCATGCCATGGCGCAAAAGATACAGGAATTTCATCGGCTATTGAAGCGGAACACCCTGGTCTTTTTCCCCAGTTTTGATTACATGGGGAGCATACTGGAAAAGCTGGAAATTAAGAAGATTTTTGTGCAGAAGCAGAGCTGGATTGATGCACAACGGGATGAAGCGCTGAGTGAATTCAAGCAGAGCCGCGGGGCGCTCTTTTTGGCGGTGATGGGGGGCGTGTTTGCGGAAGGGATTGACCTGCCGGGGCGCTTGGCGGAGGCGGCGATCATCGTCGGTGTGCCGCTGCCGCTGGTCTGCCTCGAAAACGAGCTGATGCGAGCCTATTTTGAAAATACGGATCGGTGCGGCTTCGAATATGCCTATCTCTATCCTGGGATGCGAAGGGTGATTCAGGCGGCAGGCAGAGTCATTCGAGCCGAGAGTGATCGAGGGATCATTTTGCTGCTGGATCGAAGGTTTGCTCAAGGGGGCTATCGCGAGCTGCTGCCGGCGCATTGGTATCGAAATAGCCCTGCGGAGCTGGTCTGCAAGGATTGGGAGATGGTGATGCAAAAATGTGTGAGCTTTTTTTGCGGAGGCGAGGCGTGAAATTCGACGTCGTGGGATTGGGGCTATGCGCCTGGGATAGAGTCCTGCTCTTGGAGCGCTACCCGAAATTGAATGAGAAGGCGACCTCCATTTCGAGCATTACTTCAGGCGGCGGGCCGGTTCCGACGGCTCTGGCGGCGTTCGCGAAGCTGGGCGGAGCGGCATGCTTCGTCGGTGTCGTGGGAGATGACGCCGAGGGCAAGTCTGTGCGGGCGGATCTGTCGGCTCATGGGGTGGACATTTCCCGCATGATTATCCGAAAAGGCCAGACGACAGCCTGCGCGCATATTTGGGTGGACAAGCCGACCGGCGAACGGACGGTGGTGCTGGATCCGGGGAAGGCGTCGGCAATTCGAATGAGCGAACTACCGCGTAGCCTCATTCGCCACAGTAGGATCTTATTAATGGATGGCCGGTTGCCTGGAGTTGCCATCGCGGCGGCGAAATGGTGTCATCAGGGCGGCGGGATAGTGCTGCTGGACGCCGGGAGCCCTCGTGCGGATTTCGAGAAGCTGCTGTCCGTGACGGATCATGCAGTGGTTTCAGAGGATTTTGCCCTCGGGACATTTCCGGGGATGAAGTTAGAGCGAATATTATCTGAAATCATCGCTTACGGGCCCAAGGCGGCGGTCATCACTTGCGGAGCGAAAGGCGGCTTCTGGCGGGAAGGGGATCGTATGAGCAGGTATCGGGCATTTCCTGTAAAGGCGCTGGACACAACGGGTGCAGGAGACGTCTTTCATGGGGGCTATCTCTATGGACTAAAATTGGGCTGGGATATGGCGCGGCGATGCCGTTTCGCTTCGGCGGCAGCAGCGCTCGCCTGCCGGGGATTGGGAGGCCGGGCATCGCTGCCAAGCCTTGCCCAAACGGCGAAAATGGCCGGAATTTCCCCAAATAAAGCTAAATCAGAACTATAAATAATTTTCATTTCAGCGCAAAAAACGCTTGACAAAGGGCGTGGTGATAGCTATATTGAAAGGGGGAAGTCTATACTGATGGGAGATAATCGCTCCATACATTTCTGCGGCGTTTGCGGCGTGGCCATGTCGCAGGCGGCTGCCTGGTTGAAATCGCAAGGCGAACGAGTCAGCGGATCCGACGAAGGCGCTTATCCTCCGATCAGCGATTTTCTGAAAGCTCAGGGGATAGACATCCGGACGCCCTATCGGGCGGAAAATCTGGATGGCGCGGGGATGGCGGTCATCGGCAATGCGCTCTCGCGCGGCAATCCCGAAGTTGAGACGATCCTGGAGCGGAGATTGCCCTTTACGTCTTTGCCGGAGCTTTTACACCAGCGAATTTTGGCGCTAAAGTATCCCATCGTTGTGGCGGGGACGCACGGCAAGACGACGACCACTGCGGCGCTGGCCCAGATTCTCATCAGCGCCGGTCTGTCCCCCGGCTATCTCATCGGCGGACTTCCGGTGGGCTGGAACAGCGGATTTCGCGCCGGCGAGGGGCAATGGTTCGCCATCGAAGGCGATGAGTACGATACCGCCTTTTTTGATAAGCGACCCAAGTTCTTGCATTATCAACCGCAGGCTGTCTTGCTGAATAACATCGAATTCGACCATGCGGATATCTATTCAAATCTTGGGGAGATATACATTCAATTCGGGCGGCTGATTCAATTGCTGCCGCGCAACGGCTGCCTGGCAGTGAACGGCGACGAGTCGAATCTGGATTTTCTCATTCAGAAAGCGCCCTGCCGGGCCGTATCCTTCGGATTGAATGCGAAAGCCTCCGTTCACGCAGAAAATGTAGAGATGACCCCCGAGGGGATGCAGTTTCGATTGAGGCTGGCGGACGGTCAGCAGACCTCCTGCCGCAGCAGTCTGTGGGGAGATCATCAACTGCGCAATTTGATCGGCGCGGCGGCGGCGGCGGAATTTGCCGGAGTGGCACCGGATCAGATCGTCAAAGGAATCGCTGCTTTCCGCGGCGTGCAGCGGCGGCTGGAATTGAAGCACCATCAGAACGGTCTCTGGATCTACGACGATTTTGCTCACCATCCGACGGCCATCCGAGCGACCCTGAGCAGCTTGAGACTCCGGCATCCGAAAGCCTATCTGGCGGCGGCTTTCGAGCCGCGATCCAATACCATGGTGCGGAATTATTTTCAGAGGGAAATCGGCGAATCGCTAAGGCTGGCGGATCGGGTCGTGTTCGGCGGGATTCACCGGGCTGAGAAAATTCCGGCGGAGCAGAGACTGAATGTGGAGCGGATCGTGCAGGAGCTGCGCTCGGACGGTCGCGAGGCGCATCTCTACGCAGATGTGGATCGCCTGGCGGACGTTCTGACCAAGGATTTACCGAAAGAAGCCGTCATCGTGCTGATGAGCAACGGGGCATTTTCCGGTTTGTGCGGCAAGCTATTGGAGCGACTTTAGGATTTAAACCTGGAATAAAACACTCAGGATCAATTGAGGGGAAAATCATGGAGGCCCTGGACAAGACTATTCAATGCGCCACCTGCGGGCGGGAATTCATTTTCACGGTGAAAGAACAGGGATTCTTCGCTCAGAAGGGATTCAAGGAGCCGCGCCACTGCCGCGAGTGCCGCCAGCAGCGCAAGCAGGCTCAGGTGCAGGCCCTGGATCAGGCCATCAGCGCGCAGCCGGTACTCAGAGTTAAGGAGATGTTCCGGGTCGTCTGCGCCAATTGCAGGCGGGAGACTCTGGTGCCTTTCAGGCCGATTACGGGCAAGCCGGTCTTGTGCAAGGATTGTTTCATTGCGCAGCGCTACGGGGTGACGACAGCGGCGGCCAGCGAAGCGGCTAAGAAGAAGGCAGCATCTGAGGCCGAAGAAGCCGCCAGGGCGGCGGAGGCTCCGGCGGAAGCTCCGCCGCCGGCGCCGCGGCCAAGCGGAGACGCGGAGAAGACAGAGGCTCCGGCGCCGACGAGCGGAGACATCCAGAAAACAGAGGCTCCGGCGCCCTCAGATGATCTTCAACAGCAGATGGTTCAATCCGACTCGCCGCCGGAATCCGAGAAGCCGCCGATCACGGAGCAGAGCTCCCAACCCGAATCCCATAAGCTGGCGGCCAAGGAGCCGGGCAGCGAGCCTTAAATTTGGGAGTGGACGCGACCCTGGTGGGCGCCGCGGCCTTCAAAGCCGCCTGTTGAGTGGCAACGCTCAGGCTGGGTTCGATTCCCAGACGCTCCCGCAAATTATTTCATGTCTGGCAGACATCTTGCGCAAGACCGAGTGCCATGATAGTAATTTGCCGATGCCGAAGGTAATCTATTGAGGCCATTTATTTTAATAGTTAAAGGGACTTTCAGAGTCTCTTTATTTCTGCATTTTGCCCCAAAATTGTCTTGGTTGGCGGGCTTGATTTTCGTATAATCTAAGTTTCGGGGCCTATAGCTCAGCTGGTTAGAGCAGCGGACTCATAATCCGTAGGTCCCAGGTTCGAATCCTGGTGGGCCCACGGAGGCGCGGCCGGTGGGGATCGCCAAGCGCGGGAGCGGATGGATTGCATGGGCCGAAACATCGGATTTAGGATGAAAAAGCGCATGAAAGGGAATTATCCTATTTTGGGTTTTGCAGGGGGTAGCCGCAAATGTCCTCCTCAGCCGCGGCCTCGCGGTGACAAGTGGTGTTTCGGCGGTTCAGGGACGGAGAGTTAGGGTGCGCGAAGTTTGATCGGCGCACTTTTTTTACGAGTCGGGATATAGTGCAAATCGAGTTTGCCGCTTGAAAATCGCGGAGCTGATAGAATTCATAGAGAGCTGGGCGCCGCCCGGGAGCGCGCTGGAGAAGGACAATCCGGGCTTACAAGTTGGCGACGCCGGCGCGACGCTGAAAAACATTCTCCTGACGCTGGATGTCACCGAAGCAGTGCTGGACGAGGCGATTGAGAAGGGGGCCAATCTAATCCTATCGCATCACCCGCTGATATTCGAGCCGCTGCGAAAGGTAGATATCGAAGCGCGCACAGGAAAACTCATTGGCAAGGCGCTTCAGCACGGGATTACCATCTATTGCGCGCATACCAATCTTGATGCATCGCTCGATGGGGTGTCCATGGAGTTGGCCCGCGTCCTGGGAATTCAGCAGCCGCGATTCTTGATCGAGCCCTATGGCAGGTGGATGAAGAAGCTAACGGTGTTTGTTCCGCCGGAGCATGTGGATGCCGTGCGCAGCGCCATGGCGGCGGCGGGCGCGGGGAGGATCGGCGAATACAGCCAATGCTCTTTTAATCTCACCGGCACGGGGACCTTCCTGGGGAGCGAGGCCGCTAATCCAGTGGTCGGCAAGAAGGGGCGCTTGGAAAGCGTTTCGGAGGTGCGGCTGGAGATGATCCTGCCGCAATGGCGGCTGGACGCCGTCATCCGCGCCATGAAGGCGGCGCATCCCTATGAAGAGGTTGCCTACGACGTATATCCTCTGGAGAACCGGGATGTGAATTATGGCTTCGGGGCGATCGGGGAATTGGATGAACCAATGACAGCGGCGCAGTTGGCTCGCCGAATCTGTGAAAGACTCGAAGTGGAGGCGGTGGGATTCGTGCAGGGGCCGAATGAGCCGATTCGGCGACTGGCGGTGTGCGGAGGTTCGGGCGGGGAATTGGCCGAAGCCGCCTGCAAGAATGGCGCGCAGGCGTTTGTTACGGGTGAGCTGAAATATCATACGATGCTGGAATATGGGGATCGCTTGAGCCTGATCGTGGCAGGGCATTACGCGACGGAGCGGATCATTCTGCCTCGCTGGGTTGAGCGGTTGCGAGCATGGTTGGGTTCAGAATCGGTTCGAGTGATGGAAACCGGCAGACTTACCGATCCGTTGAAATACATCAGCTAAGGGGAGGCGGGCTTGAAGGACCAGTTGGAGTTTCTCGTAAAGTTGCAGGATATAGACAGTCAACTCATGGAGCTGCGCCAGGAGCGCGGGACTCTGCCGGAGACGGTGGAGCGGCTGCGGGCGGAGATCGAAGAGGCAACCAGGCAGCTCGAGCTAAGACGCGAAGAACTATTGAACGCCGGCACGGAGCGGCGCCGCATTGAAAACGAGGTGGAACTGGCCAAGGTCAGTCTGAAGAAATATCAAGAGCAGCTTTTCAAAGTGACGACCAACCGCGAATACGATGCCATCAGCATGGAAATTGAAAGCGCCAAATCCGTCATCAACGGCGGCGAAACGCGGATGATCGAGCTGATGGGGCGAGAAGATGAGCTGGGCGGGGAGATTGCCGCCCTGGAAGGGCATCTGGATAAAATCAAGTTGGAATTTAATACGCGCGATGCGGAACTTCAGGAGAAAATCGCGGAGACGAGCGATCTGGAAGCGGGGCTGATAAAACGCCGCGGCAAGACGGTCGGTCAACTGGCGAAACCGATCTATGCACATTATGAGCGCATTCACATCGCCAAGGAGGACGGCATGGGCGTGGCGCGCGTGTATCTGGGGGCCTGCGGAGGGTGCTTTGCGGCGATCCCGCCGCAGAAGTTGATGGAGATCGCCGCCATGCAGGATTTCATCCTCTGCGAGACATGTGGTCGCATCTTGGTAGATGCGGATAGTCTGAAAATTGTTTAAGACAGCGGAGGCGGTCAGGCGATCGCTCCCCGGCCTGCGAGGATAGATAAGCATCCAATTCTCTTCCAACCTCAAGATCCCTCCGGAAATCCATCGCGGGCTGGGGGGAGGAAAGTCCGAACACCGCAGGGCAGGACGCCCGCAAGGGGCGCCGCGAGGCGACGGAAAGCGCCACAGAAAACATACCGTCCGCCAACTGGCGGATAAGGGTGAAAAGGCGAGGTAAGAGCTCACCGCGCCGGTGGTAACATCGGCGGCAGGGCAAGCCCCGTCCGGTGCAAGGCCAAATAGGCGAGGAGTCCCGCAAGGGCGTGAAGTGGCCCGCTTCATCTGACTCGCGGGTAGGCCGCTTAGATCAATGATCGCCCTCGACAGAATTCGGCTTATCGGCCGCCTCCGCATAATTTCATGTCAGGCCGATTGAATTTTCACTTGCAGCGGGACGGTCGAGTCCCGCTGGATTCATGTTAGCCCTGCTGCTTTCATAAAAATTCAGTTGAAATATCGCTAAATCGGAAATCCGGGGAACCAGAAATATGAGCCAGAAACAGAGCAAAAAAAGTCTCGCCCCAGTCGGAGCTGAGCAGGACAATATGCGCCATAGTCTTGATGCTATCTTCCGGCCCAAATCCATCGCCATCGTCGGAGCGTCGCGGCGGCGGGGATCCATCGGTCGGGAGATTCTGCACAACCTGATCGAATATGAATTCAGCGGGCCGGTGTTTCCCATCAACCCGCACGCCGAGTTCATCCATTCGATCAAGTGTTACCCCAGCGTCTTGGATGTGCCGCATGACATAGACCTGGCCGTCATCGTCGTGCCCAAGGAGCAGGCGGTGGAGGCGGTCGAGGATTGCGGCAAAAAGGGGGTCAAGGGGCTCGTGATGATCACCGCCGGATTTCGAGAGATCGGCAGCAAAGGCGTGGAACGCGAAGAGCGTCTGGGCGAAGTAATCCGGAAATATGGCATGCGCATGGTAGGGCCTAACTGCATGGGTGTCATCAATACCGACCCGCAATATAAGATGGACGCGACCTTTGCGCCGTCGCATCCCTTGGTGGGGAACGTGGGATTTCTGTCTCAGTCGGGAGCGTTGGGGGCGGCGATTCTGGATCATGCTCTGGATCTGAATCTCGGCTTCTCCATGTTCGTGTCCGTGGGGAACAAGGTGGACGTATCCGGTAACGATCTGATCGAGTACTGGGCGGACGATGATCTGACGCAGGTCATTTTGCTGTATTTAGAGAGCTTTGGCGATCCGCGCAAGTTCACTCAGATGGTGCGGGAGATCGTCAAGAAGAAGCCCATCATCGCGGTGAAATCGGGCCGGACGCGGGCTGGAGCCCAGGCGGCGTCGTCTCATACGGGCGCGCTGGCGGGGCTGGACGTCGGGACGCAGGCGCTGTTTGAGCAGTGCGGAGTCCTGCGGGTCAACACGGTCGAGGAGCTGTTCGATCTGGCTCAGGCGTTTTCTAAGCAGCCGATTCCGGCCGGCAAACGCGTGGCTATCCTGACCAACGCCGGCGGGCCGGGCATCATGGCGACGGACGCCGTGGTGAACCTCGGCATGCACATGGCGCCTTTCAGCGAACGAACCATCGCGCGGCTGCGGGAATTTCTTTCGCCGGAAGCGAGCTTTTCAAATCCGCTGGATATGATCGCCGGCGCCAACGACGAGGCCTACCGCAAATCGCTGGGCGTTCTCCTTGACGATGAGAATGTGGACGCGGTGATCGTCATCTTCGTGCACCCCGTCTATGTGGATGCGCGCAAGATCGCCGCGGCGATTATCGAAGCCAGTCGCAAGCAGGGGGGCAAGCCGATCCTCTGCTGCTTCATGGGAAAGAAGGACGAATTCTCCGGCATTGAGGAGTTGCAGCAGGCGGGCTTGCCGACCTATCTCTTCCCGGAATCGGCGGTAATGTCCCTGGCGGCGATGGAGAAATACGGCCGCATTCGCAAAACGGCCATGGGGAAGGTGGTGCTGTTCGACGACGTGGATCGTGCCAAAGCGCAAAAGATTTTCGACCGAGTCAAGGCCGAGAAGCGGCAGCGGTTGACCGATCTGGAAGTCGGCGAGGTGCTATCGGCCTACGGGCTGCCGATGCCGAAGTTCCTGATATGCAAATCGCTGGAAGATTCCGTGCGGGTGGGGGAGACGCTGAAATATCCGGTGGTATTGAAGGTGATCTCGCCGCAGATCGTCCACAAATCGGATGTCGGCGGCGTCATCCTGGACGTGCGCAACGAGGCCGAACTGGTGCGCGGCTACATGCGCATTCAGGACAACATCAAAAAACTGCCGCACAAGGTGGACAACTATCAGATCATGGCGCAGGAGATGATCACCGGCGGCAAGGAGCTGATCATGGGGGTCAGCTACGACCCGGCGTTCGGGCCGCTGATTATGTTCGGCCTGGGCGGCATTTACGTGGAATTCATCAAGGACGTGAACTTCCGCATCTACCCCATCACGGATCTGGACGCGCGCGAGATGGTGACCTCGCTCAAGGGCTACAAGCTCTTGGAAGGCGTGCGCGGCGAGAAGGGCGTCAACATTGACGGCATCGTGGAATCGCTCGAGCGGCTGTCGCAGTTGATCGGCGATTTCCCCTGCATCCAGGAGCTGGATCTGAATCCCTTCGTGGCCTATCCCGAAAAGGAGAAGTGCCTGGCGCTGGACGCCCGCATTGCCGTTCAAGTGGAATAGAAATAGGGATTTAGGGTCCACTTAAGGGTCCGCCTGAGGCGGATTGGGGATTAGGGATTGGTAGGGGCGTGGGGTGGCATGCTTCTGTCCGCCGCGGCGGTCGAAGCATGTATCTTGCACATGCCCCCACCCCTGCGGGGAGAGGGGCATGCCACCGGGCGCTCTGCGGTGGGATTGAGTAAGGAAATTGTTACGCTGCGCACAACCAGCCATTTGAGGGTGGCGAGAAGTTGACGCCGGGCAATGACGAGAACTTGGAAAAAACGAGAACTCGGCAAGACTGCCAATCGGGGCGAGAACTCGGCGCTCAATCGGGAAGAGAAGTTGGCGGAGAGACGAGAAGTTGGCAAGGTGCTGTCCGGTGCGCAGCGAGGTTGCCAGTGCGGGGGAGACCCGGCAGCATGGTAACGTGGAGAAAGTAAGGGCACGGCACGCTGAGACCCTTTTCGCGATTTTTTTTACTTTTTTGTTGTTTCAATGAATTCAAGGGTGTATTTTGGAACGGGATGTTGGGAGACTGGCTCGGGTGCGAAAGCCCGGCAGCACAAGACTACAAAAGTCCAAAGATCATGACGAATCTTCATGCTTTACTGAGTGCAGCGGCAAAGCGGAAGTGCTTGCCGACGGTATTAGCATATAATCGAATCGATGGCCCAGGATCTAGCTTGGATTTGCGCGAATTTCAACAAGCATTTTGGTCCTTGCCTTTAATACCGACCGATTTGTATGCCGATCATGCGATGAAATGGACGCGGGCTTTGCCAAGAACGGTCGGCATGACCATAAATACGGGAACGAGGATATATGCAGAGCCATTTGATCCTGAGCTGATTGCAGTTGAATCCCGCGAATATGGAACTGAGGTAATCGCACATCCTGGGGAAGTCCCGCCCATCAAGGAGAATTGGCTCCTAAAAATCCTCGACTTGTTTGGGCTAAAGGGACTCAAGCTCATATTGCATAATCTCCGCCCTGGAATACAGTCAGCTGGCCTTGGGGGGTCAGCATCAGCAACCACAGGCGTCTGTATCCTGGCCAACGAATTGGCAGGGCGCCCATTCAATTTCTACCAGCTGGTATCGATGGCGTCACGAATCGAACAGGACTTTAGTGTTAGCATCACTGGGACTCAGGAGCAGTCTAATGTATTATTTGGTGGAGTGCGTGATTACATTTGGTTTCCTTGGGGAATTCCCGGAATATCCAATACTGGCTTTGGCACTTCGATTCGAGCCGAGCTAATGCTACAAGGCAATTATCCGGAACTCGAGAAGCGAATGGCAATATTTCACTCTGGGATTGAGCGTGCAAGTACGGATGTGAATTCAGTTTGGATAAAGGAACTGTCAAAACCGGACGGTTTCAGACTCCTTAAGGTGAAGTTGGATATTGCTTATAGATTTCGAGAGGGATTGCGGCTTTGTAAATGGTCAGATGTGTGCCAGTCCATAAAAGAGTATCAGGAAGTGCGAACTTCCCTATGCCCAGAATATATGCGGGGCGCTATAGAAATGCAGAACCTCGCCCGCATAACAGGATGTGTAGTGTTTCCTTTGGGAGCAGGCGGTGGGGGCGGGATTTTAGTGTTCGGTGCAAATCCCGAATCGCTGAGTGTATTGCGCAAAGAGCTGGCGGAAGTATATAGAGAAATTCCCTTCAAAATCCGCTCATGCGGTCATGAGATTATCAATCTACCATTGCAGGAGGAATGAAAATGGCATTTACAGTACTAAATTGGAATGTTGGCGGCGCCAAATTCCTGGAAAAAAAGGACCGTGCTGAAAGAGATGTCATAAAAGAGACAATTAATAAGGCCTTGGATAATTTAATAAATCATGTACCATATGTGCTCCAGCCTGATGTGATTACACTGCAGGAGATTGTGCAATTCAAAGAACCAAAGGATGAGAGAGTGCAAGATCTAATTGATGAAATCCCTGGCTATCATTACTTTCCCTTTCCTTTGATAAATAGTGGCCTTCTGTCCGCAACTGCCAAATGGAAAAACGTAAGATACAAGAGTGATTGGGATCCAAAAGCGTATTTTGCTCAAGGAAATGCTATCCTTTTTAAGACGGCGGCGCCGCATTTTCCAGTTTTCGATTTATCTAACCTTCAGCAATCTAAACCTGAATCACCCCAAAAGCACTTTATCGAAGAAGTTCATTTGGACACAGGGCTTTATTTTGGAGACCGTGATACCGAGCCACGGGCAGCTTTAATTGCTCATTTTATTTATAATCCGGGTAATGAGCATGGAGTTGAACCCTTACCACTGGATATCTTCGTTATCAACCTTCATCTAACAACGCTAAGGATGGAGCGTGAAGGCATTCCAGAGATTGATGCGAACGCATCTAGAATACGGCATGCCCAGTTAGATGTCGTGTTCAATGGTATTGTGTCAAGGTATAACCGGTGGCGGCAATCTGGATTTCGCCTGCGTGATGATAGGCGGGAATCGGAGGCATTTGAATTGTTTAAGCGCTACTCGCCAATTTGGATTATAGCGGGCGACTTTAATTTTACGGAAGAATCATCAGAGTATGCTCGTGTGCTACGAACCAATTTTATAGATACAGTGAAACCCATCAATAAAGCAACACCGTTTGGACACGGAACGAAGGCCAAAGGGGAATGCCAGGATCCCACATTGACTTTGGATTACATATTTGCGGGGCCTAAATTTGTTTCTTTGTCACCTGCGATTGCAGATTATGGACTGGGGTCCAATCGCGTTATTCACGACCATAAAGTAAGAGCTTCGGATCATTACCCCATTGTTTCCCACATAGATTTCATTCCAATTAAATAATGATATGAGGGACATGATTTTAGCAGTTGAGACGTTTGCCGGCCCCAATTGCATCGTTTCTGGATGCTTTGATACATGGCATAGCCCGGATTGTCCTGTCTCTTTAATAATCTTGAAATAAGGGAGGACCATTTCATGGATTGGTTCGCGAGCCTTTGGAATACGTTAATAGCCGTTCTGCTTGGTGCTTGTACTACTTGGTTCATTGGGTATCGCCAACAAGTCTGGCTATGGCGTCGTTTCAAGGATGCAATCAGGGGCATGGGGCGTGTTTCATTAAATGAACAGTATCTCATGACACGGGAGCTCGCAAGCCAAATCCGCAAAGCGAATTTTGCGCCCGACGTAATTTTTGCTATTAATCCTGGCGGAGGTATGATTGCAGAATGGCTATCACGAGCATGCCTAGGTGATTTTGAAAAGCCTATTCCGGTAAAATCGCTTTGCATTCGAAGCAAAAGACTAAGTGGTGGGATTGAGGCATTGGAAGCCTACGTTGACCTAAGTCTCGGCGATCCAGTGGAAGGAATCTCCGAACACAGCAAGATTTTGCTGGTTAATGATATCTCCAGGGGTGGGCACACGCTTTTGGCTGCATATAGACATCTCCTTGGCCGTTTTCAGCCTGAGAATGTCCTGACGGCTACCTTGTTTAGTCACAAATTCTCGAGCATTGCACCTAAAGCATGCGTAGTTTTTACGGAACAAACTGTGCTTTTTGACTGGAAACAATCACGAAATATTTGATCGATCTTATTTAGCTGTACGTTTGGCCGTACTTTAAGGCAGGCCCGATTTTGGGTCAATCCAAAGCCCAAGAGTCATATTTCAGTTGTGTCGCGGCATCCTATCCACTTTCCTGATGATAGTCCTCCCTACAAAAAAAACCTCCTTTCCCCCTTGTTTTTTACCCACTTAAAGAGCTAATTTATAATAGATTTAAGCAGCGCACGTAACTCCTTAGGTAACAATAATGAAGAAAATATATCCTGATGCAACACAAATGGGAAGTCGTCGCTTCAGACCGACAGATTGATCCGGCTTTAGTCCGCGAAATAGCCGCCGAAATAGACCTTCCTGAAATTGTCGCCAAGATCCTCGTCAGCCGGGGGATAGATACGCCCCGCGCTGCCCGCCTCTTTTTTTCCGCCAAAACCGAAGACCTCTACGATCCCTTTCTCATGCTGGACATGGAGCGCGCCGTGGAACGCGTGGTGCGCGCTCTGAACCGGCAGGAGACCATCGTCATTCACGGCGATTACGACGTGGATGGGATCACCGCCGTGTCCATGCTCTATCTGTTTTTGCGGGACTTAGGCGGCCAGGTGGCCTATTACATCCCCGACCGGCAGCAGGAGGGGTACGGCCTTTCCCTGGCGGGGATCGAAGAGGCCAAGCGCAAGGGCGCCACGCTAATTATTTCGGTGGATTGCGGGATTACCTCGATTGCGGAAATCGAGATGGCCAAGCAGTTTGGGATTGACTCCATCATCTCCGATCATCACGAACCGGGCGTGACGCTGCCGGACGCCTATGCCATACTGGATCCCAAGCGGGAGGGGGACACCTACCCCTTCAAAGAATTGGCCGGGGTGGGGGTGGCCTTCAAGCTGGCTCAGGGCATCTCCAAGCGGATGAATCTGCCCGCCTCCTACCTGGAACGGTACATTGATCTGGTAGCCGTCGGTTCGGCGGCGGACATCGTTCCGCTTTTGGATGAAAATCGGATCCTGGTTCGCGAAGGATTGGATCATCTGAACCGCGACGGCTGCGAAGGATTGAAGGCGCTGGTTGACATCGCCGGCTTCAAGCGCGGCGAGACGCAAGTGGGGCACGTAGTTTTCGGGCTGGCGCCGAGAATCAACGCCGTGGGACGGTTGGGTTCGGCGGAGCGGGCGGTGCGGCTGCTGATTACGCGCAACTATCAGCAGGCGGTGAACATCGCCAAGGAGCTGGAATTCGAAAACCGCCGCCGCAAGGAGATTGACAACCGCACACTGCAGGAAGCGTTATACAAGATCGGGAAGGAGCACGATCCCGACAAGGATTTCGTGATTGTGCTGGCTCAGGAGAGCTGGCATCCCGGGGTGATCGGAATCGTGGCGTCGCGCATCACCGACAAGTATTATCGGCCAACGGTGATGATCACCATCGAAGACGGGATGGGCAAAGGTTCGGCGCGCTCCATTCCGGGTTTCGATCTGTATTCGGCGATACGGCACTGCTCAGGGCTGTTGGAGCAATATGGCGGGCACAAATACGCCGCCGGCCTGACGATTCGCGCGGATCGCATAGACGCCTTTCGGCAGCAATTCAACGAGGTGGCGGCGCAGATGATCAAGCCGGACCAACTGGTGCCGAAATTAGGGATTGACGCGGAGATCGAGCTCTCGGACATTACGCCGCAGATCGTGAAGTCTCTGAAGGATTTTGCTCCGTTCGGACCGATGAATATGAAACCGGTCTTCGCCAGCTACAATTTGTCGGTGGTGGGGCAAGCCAAGATTGTGGGGGCAAACCACCTGCGGTTCAAGGTTTCTCAGAACGACGCCAAGCGGTTGGTGTACGACGTCATCGGATATAATTTGGGTCATCTCTTGCCCCTGACGGAAACCGGCCGAGTCGTGGACATGGCGTATACCATCGAAGAGAACGATTGGATGAATCAAACGACGCTGCAATTGCGGGCCAAAGATCTGAAGTGAGACATCCGTTCCAATAAGAGCCCAATTCTCAGAACAAGCCATGCAGGGAGTTGAACCGAGCAGCGCCCCAACCTCTGATGGGAAGGTCACCTGGCTTTTTTTCATTCTGCTTTCATTGATTGTTTTCTTCTCGGATTTGGGTCAGATTGACGGAGACGGCATCGCGCGCTGGAATGCTCTCTGGCAGCTCATGGAGAATCACCGCTTGACTGGTGATAAATATTCCATCGTTCAACCCCTCGCGGCCATTCCACTATTCGTTGCGGGTGATGTTTATGTGAAAATCGGCCGTCTCTGGTCATCGCCCGGCGCCGCCGATAGGGATCCTGCCATACGCCAGTTAAAGATCATGAGCGTGGTCCGGAGATTCAATAAATTCGTTATTTTGCTGATTGCGATTTGGTTTTATTCCTTACTTAAGAATAGACTATCATGGTCCTTCCAGGCGGCTTCCAGTTCGACGATATTTCTGTTGTTCGGCAGCATGTTGATTCCGCATGCCAAAGATTTTTATTCGGAATGCCTCTGGACCGGTTTGAGCATTGCCTCGCTTTTTTTATTGAGTGAAATGCGGGATAAGCGGTTCAGTCAAATTCCCCGCAAACGCCGGCTGGCATTTCTCCTCATCACGGCGTTGCTTATGCCGCTGAATCCGAGCCTGATGATTGTTTTTGCCGGGCTCAGCCTATTCATCGGCCTGGGCGACTGGATCAGGATCCGAACGCAGCGAAGGACGAGTTTAAGTTCGTTCCTGGCGCCCCAGCCGGCGCTGATTATGTCCGCCGCGGTGCTGGGCGGCTCAATTTGTATCGCGGAAAACTATTTGCGACGCGGAGGCCTGTTTGATTTTGGCTATGGCGATCAGGGTTTTACCGGATCCTTTATCACCGGCGCCCTGGGGAATCTGTTTTCACCCGCGCGCGGAATCGTGTATTTCATCCCTTCATTCTTTTTGGGATTCTATCTGGTGTTTAGAGGGCGGAGTTTGAAAATTGACGCAGACCTGTCGGCCTTTTTGAAATATTCGCTAATTTACTCCGCGCTCCTGTTCATCCTATATTCAAAATGGACGATATGGTGGAATGGCTGGTATTGGGGGCCGCGGTTTTTTCTGCCACTGTCGGTCTTTGGTTGTTTGTACTTCTTAATTTTGATCAAGGAGACCTGGTCTCGATCTTCAAAACTGGCCAGAGTGGTTTTATTGATACCGGGAGTGCTTTCAGTTCTTGTCTACAAGGTCGGTGCGGCAGTGAATCAAGAACATCTGTTGGCGTGGCTGCGCCGGACTCCGGAAGCTGAACCGGCCTGCTATTGGGAGTGGAGGTTCTCGCCTTTTTCATCCTACTTTAATCTTGCTGATTTGAAGAGCATGCTGATGCATCGTTCCACCGCCGTGGAAATCATCGGCTTGATAATTCTGGCGTTGATCTATTGGATTTATGCCAGGCCGCACGGGAGTGGGGCGAAATTCCGGGGAGTAGTGTCAACTGCGAAATTTCGACTAAACATAGGATGACCCTAAAGTTAATTGGAGGAAAGCATGCGTGACGTTTTCGTCGTATCGGGAGGCGTGTCCAAGTTTGCCAAAGCCCGGCCCGATGTGACCTTCCAGCCGATGGTCAAGGAGGCGTATGACTACACGCTGCAAGACGTCGGACTGGATTTCAAACAGGCCACCGAGCTGATTGATGGATCGGTGACCTCGTATTTTTCGGATCACTTCCTGCGCCAGCTCATGGGCGGCGCCATGACCACAGACTACCTGGGCCTCTGCCCCAAGCCCAATAAGCGCGTCGAAGGCGGCGGAGCCACCGGCGGGCTCTGTTTTCAGGCGGGCTGGGAAGCCGTGGCTTCAGGGCGATTTGATATCTGCCTCGTTTATGGTTTCGAGACCATGTCCCACGTCAATACCTGGAAGGGCAACGAGTTCATCGCTCTGGCGTCCGACGTCAGCTTCGATTATCCCGTCGGCGGTTTCTATTCCGGCTATTATGCCATGATGGTAACCCGCCACATGAAGGAATATGGCACAACCGTAGAGCAGTTAGCGCTGGTGTCGGTGAAGAATCACTGCAACGCTTTCCATAATCCCTACGCGCAGAAGCGCCGGCGCATTACCATCGAAGATGTGCGCAACGCCGAGATGGTGGCCTGGCCGTTGACCTATCTGGATATATGCGTGATGAGCGACGGCGCCGCCGCAGTCCTTTTCGCCTCCGAAGCGGGGTTGAACAAAATTGAAAAGGCGACCGGCAAACGACTGAAACCGTCCAAGGTCACCGGGGTGGGCTCGGGGATGGACGCCATGCGTATGGCGGATCGTCCTCATGGCAAAGTTCCGCTGCTGCCGCATGAGAATGCCAGCGACTACAAAAACCTCAAGTATCCCGGCGTGCATTCTTTCCGTTCCGGGCGCATGGCCAGCAAAATGGCCTATGAGATGGCCGGCATCAACAATCCCATCGCTGAATTGGATTTCATCGAACTGCATGACGCCTACACCTCCTCGGAAATCCAGACCTACGAAGACATGGGGCTGTGCAAGTACGGCGAAGGCGGCAAGTTTGTTGCGGAGGGCAAACCCTTCATGCCGGATCTGGACTACGGTTACAAGTTCAAGCATCAGGGAGTGATTCCCGTGAATCCTTCGGGCGGATTGATCGCTTGCGGGCATCCGGTCGGAGCCACCGGCCTGATGCAAGGCGTTTTCGCGCACTGGCAGCTTCAGGGTTCGATTCGCAAGCACTTCAAGGATGGCGCTTTGCAGGTGAAGGACGCCAAACGCGGAGCGATTCACAGTCACGCCGGAACGGGCACGTATGTAGTTGTATCCATTTTGGAGAAAGGGTTTTAGCCATGGCCGAAAAGAAAAAATACTTTAAGCTGCCTGAAACCGACAAAGGGACGATCCTGTTCAACGTGCCGTTTCCCAAAGATCTGAATCAGTTGAAAGGGATGGCGCCGATCATCATCAAGCAGCCCTATCAGATAGACTATATCCACAGCTTCGGCCAGGATTCTCCCTTCTTCGCGGGGCTGGCCAACGGCAAGCTGCTTTCGACGAAATGTCCGGAATGCAAATACGCTTATGGGACTCCGCGATTGCATTGCATGTACTGCGGCAACGAGTGCGACTGGGTGGAGCTGCCGCGCGAAGGCTTCATCCACGCCTTCACCGTCTGTCACTACGGCAGCGAAGAATTCCTGAAGGAGACGCCCTTCATTCTCATTCTGGTGGAATGGCCCAAGGTGGATACGCTTTTTCTGGCACGCCTGGTCGGTGTTGATCCAATGCAAGCCAGTCTTGATTGGATCGGCATGAAGGTGCGAGCGCAGTTCAAGCGCAATTCGCAGTTCAAGCCGACGGACGTGTATTTCGTGCCGGCGTAAGGAAGCTCTGTCAATGCGATTTGTAGGGGCGCAGCGCGCTGCGCCCCTACGCGGGACGGTTAGCGAACCTAATGGAAAAGGAATTATCCCCTCACGCGAAGGCGGCAGCTATTGAGCTGGCCAAGTGCACGTCCTGCGGCATGTGCAAAGACGTCTGCCCGACGTTTGTGCTGACGCGGCTGGAGGCGGAGAGCGCTCGGGGAAAGGTGAATCTGCTAAAGGCGCTGTTAGAGGAATCGCTGGATCCCGCCGAGGCTTCGGTGGACATCTTCAACCGGTGCCTGTTGTGTTACGCTTGCCAGGACGCCTGTCCGGCGGGAGTGCAGACCTCGAAGATTTGGATCAGCGCACGCGAAATCCTGGGCGATGAAGTGGGGAGACCATTTTCCAAGTCCTTCTTCTTGCAGAGGATTTTGCCCAAGCCGGGCCGGCTTCATCTGGCCATGGCCTTGAGCAGGGGTTTTCCGGGGGACGAATTCTCGGTGCGCCTCGGCGGGCGCAATCTGCCGCGGCCCGCGGGAAATCGTCTTGACAAGCTCCTGCCGGAAATGCTGGAGCCGGCCGGACGCCCGCGCGGGACGGTGGCATTTTTCCCGGGCTGCATGATCTCCGATGTCTATCCCCAGTTGGGCGTGCAGGCTGCGGAAATATTGACTCATCTGGGATACCGGGTAATCACGCCTCGGGCTCGCGTGTGTTGCGGCGCTCCGGCATTCAACAATGGCGATATGGGAACAGCGCGAGGCTTGGCGGAGAGGAATATCGAGCTGTTCAATGCGTTGGAGGTGGACGCTGTGGTCTCGCCGGACGCCACCTGCGGTGGAGCTTTCGTTCACGAGTACGACATGTTATTCCCCAACGGGTCGCAATGGCGCAGCGCTTTTTTGACTCTGCGGGAAAAGACAGTGAATTACGCTGAATTCATCGAAAAGGCAATTTCGGAGCAGCCAATGATTTCGTTTCGGCCGCTACCGTATAAGCTCACCGTGCACGATTCCTGCCATCTGAAGTATTTGCAGCAGAAGTCACACATTCCGCGCCAGCTTTTGGATTATATTCCGGATTTGGAGGTGCTGGAGAGTCCGCAGAGCGGTTTGTGCTGCGGATTCGGTGGATCTTATTCCATCCTCTTCCCCAATGAATCGCGGGCGATTACCCGACGCAAGCTGGATTATCTAAAGCAATCCGGAAGTAATGTCGTCATGGTCGGCTCTCCCGGGTGTTTGTGGAAACTGCGCGCTGAGGCGGCGCAATTGAGATTGAATTTGCGGATTGTGCACTATGTCGAAATTCTGTGGGAGTCGCTGATCGGAAAGGAAGCGGGGGCTGTCCTTGACAAAAAGCTCGTCGGGGTCGGGGCGACCCCGACTATGGAGTAACCAACTTGCGCATGTTCTTTGACAGGTTTTGGCCGTGATCGCGAAGTTGGGGCAGGTTTGCAGCCGCATCGCCGAGGCGGCAGTCCCGGATCCCTTCATCTTTGCGTTGCTGTTGACGCTGGTCACGCTGATCCTGGGCGTGGCGCTGACGCCGAACAGTCCGGCGAGTATGGTGAATCACTGGATGACCGGATTCTGGGAGCTGCTAACCTTCGGCATGCAGATGACGCTGATCCTGGTTACCGGGGGAGTGCTGGCGCAATCGCCGCCGGTGCGGAAATTGATTGACCGGGTGGCCGGATGGCCGAAGAGCGGCGGCGCGGCAGTGATGTTGGTGGCCTTCGCGGCGCTTTCCACGGCGTTGATCAATTGGGGATTGGGATTGATCGTGGGAGCGCTGATGGCACGGGAGACGGCGCGTTCTTTGAAAGCGCGGGGCATTCCGCATCATTATCCGCTCATCGGCGCGGCGGGTTTCACGGGATTGTTGATTTGGCACGGAGGATTATCCGGGTCAGCCCCGCTGACGGTGGCAACTCCAGGGCATTTTTTGGAAAGCCAGATCGGCATCATTCCCGTGACCGCTACGCTTTTCAGTTCGCTGAATATTATTGTCATGTCGGCTTTGCTGATATGCGTTCCATTGATTCTGTATTTCATGCTGCCGCCGCAACGGGCTTGGTCGGCGATTCCTGAAGCCGCCTGCAAGATGGAGATGCAGGCAAAACCGGAGGCGCCTCGAGGATTCCTATCAAGATTGGAGCAGAGTCGCCTGATCACCCTGATCATCGCCATCATGGCCTTGAGCTATATTGTCACTTCTTTCTGGCATAAGGGTCTGGCCGGGCTAAATCTGGACAGCATGAACTTGAGCTTTCTCTTTTTGGGATTTTTCTTCTATATGAATCCTTTGAGGTACATGCAGGCTGTTTCGCAGTCGGTGAGCGGGGCGGCTGGGATTATTCTTCAATTCCCTTTTTATGCAGGCATCATGGGCATGATGCAGCAATCGGGTCTGGTTCATGTTGTGTCGAATGCCCTGACGAGCATTTCCAGTGTTGGCCTGTTTCATCTCTTTGCTTTTATTTCGGCGGGAGTGGTCAATCAATTCGTGCCGTCCGGCGGCGGGCAGTGGGCGGTGCAAGGTCCGGTATTGGTCGAAGCGGCCCACAGCCTTGGGGCTTCCATACCGCGCACCGTGATGGCATTGGCCTATGGAGATCAATGGACCAATATGATTCAACCCTTTTGGGCGTTGCCGCTGCTGGCAATTACGGGTTTGCAGGCGCGGCAGATTGTCGGCTATACGGCGACATTGATGATCCTGGTTACGCCTCTCTTCATACTGGCGCTGCTCTTATTTTGAACTAGTCGGCGCGGATAAAATCGGTTGAATGCGTTGAATCTGTTCCACGAAGTGGTGGCTTCGCCATAATCGGCGATTCAGACAAAAGTTCAATCACCTAATTTGGCGATTCAGACAATCTGGAGGATCCAAGTGAACAAAGTGGTATCTTCTGCGGAAGAGGCTTTGAGGCTGGTGGGGATCAAGGACGGGGACACGTTTATGCTGGGCGGATTCGGGCTGTGCGGGATTCCGGAGAACAGCATCATCGCCTTGCGCAACAGCGGGGTGAAAAATCTGACCTGCATCTCCAATAACGCCGGCGTAGATGACTTTGGTCTCGGGCTGCTCCTGCAGACGCGACAGATCAAGAAGATGGTTTCCACCTACGTCGGTGAAAACGCCATCTTCGAGCAGCAATATTTGAAGGGCGAATTAGAGGTAGAATTCGTCCCGCAGGGGACCTTTGCGGAGCGGCTGCGCGCCGGGGGTGCGGGCATTCCGGCGTTTTACACTCCGACGGGGGTGGGGACGCCCATTGCCGAAGGCAAGGAGACGAAGATCTTTGATGGCAAGACCTACCTGATGGAGCGCTGGCTGCGGGCGCGGGTGGCCTTCGTGAAGGCTTATAAGGGCGACCGGTACGGAAACTTGATTTATCGCAAGACGGCGCGCAACTTCAATCCCATGATGGCTACGGCGGCGGAAATTACGGTGGCCGAAGTGGAGCATCTGGTGGAGCCGGGCGAGCTGGACCCGGAGGCCGTCGTGACGCCGGGCGGCTTTGTCACGTACATCTTTCAGGGCAAGAATTACGAGAAGCGCATTGAGCAGCGCACGGTCAGACCGAAACCTCAGGCGAAGTAAGGAGAAACACCATGGCAGAATTATCCGCACGTGACATCATCGTGCGCCGCGCTGCTCAGGAACTGCGCGACGGATTCTATATTAATCTGGGCATCGGCATGCCGACCTTGGTAGCCAACTACATTCCCCCCGGCATGGACGTCTTCATGCAGACGGAGAACGGCATGCTGGGCTATGGACCTTTCCCCTATGAAGGGGATGAAGACGCGGATCTGATCAATGCCGGCAAGCAGACTATCACCGAGCTACCGGGCTGCTCCTACTTTTCATCGGCGGAATCGTTCGCCATGATCCGCGGCGGGCACGTGGATCTGACCATCCTGGGCGCCATGCAGGTGGCGAAAAACGGCGATCTGGCCAACTGGATGATTCCGGGTCAGATGGTCAAGGGGATGGGCGGAGCGATGGACCTGGTGGCCGGCGCCAAGAAGGTTGTCGTCACCATGAACCACACGGCCAAAGGGAACGCTCCGAAAATTCTCAATAAGTGCAATCTGCCATTGACGGGCGTGGGCGTCGTCAACATGATCATCACGGAGCTGTGCGTTATGGAGGTCAAAAAGGGGAGAGGCCTGATCCTGACGGAATTGGCTCCGGGCGTGAGCGTGGACAACGTGCGCAACGCGACGGAGGCAGATTTTGAAGTCGGCGAAGTCAAAGTGATGGCCTTTTAGGCAGAAGCGGCTCGCGGTCTTCGAAATTTCTGTATGCGCTTCACTGATTCCAGTCGTGCCATTTGGTGGATTGTGGGAATCGCCCTCGCGCTGAGGCTTGCTGCCATTCCGCTTTTGGGCTCGGATCCTTCGAACCTGATTCTCTTTGAGTATGGACGCATCGCCTGGAATATCGTCCAAGGGCATGGCTTCTCGTTCGATTTCTATGGGCGTTTTCCCTTGCAGCCCACGGCCTATTCACCGGCGCTCTACTGCTATTCGCTGGTTCCCTGGTTCGCGCTCTTTGGAATCAACTTCCTCGGGCCGCGCCTCATGCACGCGGTTTTCCTGGCGGCGGTGGCCTGGTTTCTCTATAAGATCGGCGAAAGGCAGGTGAATCGCCGCGTGGGCTTGATTGCGGCGGCGATATGGGCGCTTTACCCGGAGATGATATTTTTGGGATTGCGCATGGCGCCGGAGAACCTCATGTTCCCGCTCATGATGGCGATGCTGTGGCTGGTGCAAACGCCCAAGGAAGATGCATTCGGGCGGACGGCTTTTGCTGGTGGCGCTTTGACGGGCTTGACGGCGTGGGCTAATCCCAGCTCGCAACTGCTGGGGATTGTCGTTCCCGTGCACTGGTGGCTGAACGGTCATCTTCGAGGGCGGCAGGGGCTGAAACGGTTGGCGCTCTATGCGGCGGGCGGCATCCTGGTGATTGCGCCCTGGACGGTGCGAAACTATATCAAGCTGGGCGCGTTTGTTCCCTTGCGGACGGCATTTGCCCTTAACATGTGGCGGGGCAATCACATCGGGGCGACCGGCACCTGCCGAAATTTCGATTACACGAATGTAGATGAGACGCTGCCGAAAGAATATGCCGACTATGTCGAAGCCCATTTACTGCCCGATGAAATCGCTCGAGACCGCTTTTTCGCGGCGGAGGTCAAGCAGTTTATTTCAGAACACCCAGGGCAGTATCTTAAGTTATCGCTGACGCGCTTTTTCTATTATTGGTGGCGGGATCCGACGCATCCGCTGACGGGCAGCATTTGGTTTATGGGGCCGTGGATCCTTTTAATGACCTTGGCCGCGATAGGATTTTATTCCCAGCGGAAAGCACTGAGAAAATGGTGGCTCTGGCTGCTGCAAATCATGGGCTTTACGGTCTTGTTCAGTTTGACCATTGTCGTGCCGCGTTATCGGATGCCCATGTTGCCGGCGCTGATGTTGTTGGCAGCAGCGGGGGTGAATCATCTTATGACCACAAGAACGAAAACTCAAACCTCAGGATAGTCGGGCGAGGTAATGAAGCAGAGGATTTATCTGGATACATCAGTCTTTGGGGCTCTGACCGATCCAGCTCCTGACTATAGAATTGCGTCAACCAGGACTCTGTTCCAGCGAATCAGAGCGGGCCAGATGGATGGCATTGTGAGCAATATTTTCTACGAAGAACTGGAACGTGCACCGGCGGAAATAAGGTCGGTTCTGGAGGCCCATGCAAAGCGTCTCTTCCTTGTGCATGAAACTCTGGAAAGCCTAAGTCATGCCCAAACCTATTTGCGGCATGGGGCTTTTTCGGATAAACATTTTAATGATGCCCGACATATCGCTGTAACCGTGACAAATAATATCCCGATCATCGCGTCTTGGAATTTTAGACACATGGTCAACCTGGCGCGCAAACGGAAAGTCAATAGCATTAATCTCATGGAGGGCTATCCTGCAATAGAGATCGTTTCTCCGCAAGAGGTGGAATATGGCACAGAAGAAGAAGGCTGATCAGTATTTTGATGGCGAGGAGTATTGGGATTCACCGTCCCTCGCTTGGATTCATCGCATCAGGCGGGAAATGGCGGTAGAAAGAGCTGCGGCACCGCCTAAACCGCCGACAAAAGCACAAATCCAGCGGTTGGCGAAGAAATTCAGTCTGAGATTACTGACACCCCCAAGCTGGGTAGGCTCGGAAGAGGGCAGAAAGTAAAGAGGCTTATAGCATGTTTCTGACAGAAGAACAAGAACTTCTCCAACGAACCGTGCGCGATTTTGCTCAGACTGAGCTGAAGCCGCGCGCGGCGAAATTCGATCAGCAGGAATTCATTGACGCCGACATTTTGAAAGCGATGGGCGAATTGGGGCTCATGGGGATCTGCTTCCCGGAGCAATACGACGGGGCGGGGATGGATACGGTCTGCTACGCCATTGCGGTGGAGGAGATCAGCCGTGTCTGCGCCTCGAGCGGCATCACGCTGGCATCGCATATCTCGCTGGGGGTGAATCCCATCTACCTATTCGGGACGGAAGAGCAAAGGCAGAAGTATCTGCCGATGCTGTGCAGCGGCAAGGAACTCGGTTCCTTCGGTCTGACTGAGCCCAACGCCGGATCGGATGCGGCCGGAACGGAGACCACGGCGGTGCGGAACAACGGTTCCTGGGTGATCAACGGCACGAAGATGTTCATCACCAATGGGTCCACCGCGGCGACCGCGGTGATCACGGCGATGACGGATAAGTCCAAAGGCGTCAAGGGAATTTCGTCGTTCATCGTCGAACGCGGCGCGCCGGGATTTTCGGCGGGCAAGAAGATTCATAAGATCGGCATACGCGGATCGAATACGACGGAGCTCGTGTTCGAGAATTGCGCTGTTCCGGCGGATCATCTGCTGGGCAAAGAGAATGATGGCTTCAAGCAATTCATGATCATTCTGGACGGCGGACGGATTTCCATCGGCGCCATGGCCCTGGGGATTGCCCAGGGGGCGTTCGATGAGGCGTTGAAGTACAGCAAGGAGCGGCAGCAGTTCAGCCAGCCGATCGGCAACTTCCAGGCGATTCAGTTCATGCTGGCGGACATGGCGACGGAGATTGAGGCGGCGCGCCACCTGGTCTATCACGCCGCGCGGCTGAAGGATGCGGGCAAAAGCTACGCCACTCAATCGTCTATGTGCAAGCTGTACGCTTCCGAAGCGGCAACGCGCACCTGCATCAAGGCGCTGCAGATTCATGGAGGCTACGGCTATACGAAGGAGTACCCCATCGAGCGGATGTTCCGCGACGTCAAGGTAACCGAGATCGGCGAGGGAACGTCGGAGATCCAGAGGATGGTGATTGCCAGAAACTTGCTGAAATAGTCGCGAGTTTCAATACGCGAGTTCGTCAATTCAAATCGTAGAGGTTCAAAATGAAATTAGGCAAATTCGAAATAAACGTTCTGCACGACGGCTATTTTCGTCTGGACGGCGGCGCGATGTTCGGCGTGGTGCCCAAGGTGCTCTGGGACCGGCTGGAGCCGGCGGACGATCAGAACCGGATTTTGCTGTCGGTCAATCCGGTGCTGGTGAGGACGGGCGAGCATACGGTGCTGATTGATACCGGCACCGGTTCCAAGTACAGCTCGAGGGAGCTGGAGATCTACCAGATCGAACTGCCGCGCATGCTGGCGCCGGAGTTGCACCGCCTGGAGATCCATGAGGAGCAGGTGAACTTCGTCATCAATTCGCACCTGCACTTCGACCACATCGGCGGGAACACCTTCCGGGATGAGACGGGCAAGGTGCGGCCGACCTTTCCCCAGGCGCGCTACGTCATGCAAAAGGCGGAATACGAGGACGCCATCTCGCCCTCGACGCGAACTCACGCCAGTTACAACCCCGATGATATTGTCCCGTTGCAGGAGAGCGGCCAGATCTATCTCATTGACGGCGACACGGAGATCGTCCCCGGCATTCGTTCGAGAGTGACGGGGGGACATACCCGGTCTCATCAGATCATCGAAATCGAATCGGAGGGGGAGAAAGCGCTGTTTCTGGCGGATCTGATCCCGACGTCGTCGCACATCAAGCCGCCTTACGTCATGGGGTACGATCTTTTCCCCGCGGACACCACGCAATTCAAGGATAATCTGCTGCGCGAGGCGGCCCAGAAGCATTACCTGCTCATCTTCGAACATTCGCCGCGTATGAAGGTGGGCCGTGTCATCCTTGAGGGCGAGCGCTTTGTTTTCCAACCGGAAACATACGACTAAAATAAACGCAAAAGTGGAGAAACGAGCCTTGAGTCACCGGGATCATCATGAAAAGGCATTTGCGACTCGCAACTCGCGGCTCGAAACTCGCAACTCGAAACTGAATGGAGGCAAGAAATGGGAAATCTACGTGATGTCGTGATCGTCGGCGCGGCCCGCACGCCGATCGGATCGTTTTTCGGCACACTTTCGACCGTACCCGCTCCGCGTTTGGGCGCGGTGGCAATAAAGGCGGCTCTGGAGCGCGCCGGCGTGAAGCCGGAGCAGGTGGATGAAGTGATCATGGGATGCGTGCTGCCGGCCGGCGTGGGGCAGGCTCCAGCCCGCCAGGCGATGATCTATGCCGGCATCCCGAGGTCGGCGGGGGCCATGACCATCAATAAAGTCTGCGGATCGGGATTGAAGGCCGTCATGCTGGCGGCGCAGTCCATCCAGACGGGCGAGGCCGACATCGTGGTGGCAGGCGGCATCGAGAACATGAGCCTCGTTCCTTACTATTCGATGAACGGCCGCACAGGCTTCCGCATGGGCCACGTGCAGCTCACGGACGGCATGATCTTCGACGGACTCTGGGACATCTACAACAACTTCCACATGGGCAGCGCCGCGGAATTGTGCGCGCGCGAATTCAACATCACTCGCGAGGATCAAGACGCCTATGCCGTGGAATCGTATAAGCGCGCTCAGGCGGCCATTGCGGGCGGCAAGTTTAAGGCGGAAATCTGCCCCGTTGAAATCGTCGGAAAGAAGGGCGATGTGACCGTCGTATCGGAAGACGAAGAACCGGGCAAGGGGAACATCAGCAAGTTCGGCGGCCTGAAGCCGGCCTTCCAGAAGGATGGGACGGTAACCGCCGCGAATGCTTCGTCCATCAACGATGGCGCGGCGGCGGTGATCGTGGCGTCGGCGGAGAAGGCCAAAGCGCTGGGATTGAAGCCGTTGGCGAAATTCGTGGCTCACGCGACCGCCAGCAAGGATCCGGAATGGTTCACCACCGCTCCGACGGACGCCATCAACAAAGTTTTGGCGAAGACCAAGCTGACGACCAAGGACATTGATCTCTACGAAATCAACGAGGCCTTCGCGGTCGTGTCCGTTTGCAACAACCGGCTGTTAGGATTGGATGCGGCGAAGGTCAATGTGAACGGCGGCGCCGTGGCGCTGGGGCACCCGATCGGAGCGTCGGGCGCGCGCATCCTGGTGACGCTGCTGTATGCGATGGCGGAGCGCAACCTGAAGCGTGGGCTGGCGTCGCTGTGCATCGGCGGCGGCGAAGCGGTGGCGGTGGTCATTGAGAGATAGTCTGCAAGGGGCGGTTTTATCCGCCCCTTTTGTTTTGTCGGCTCTCTGAATTAAATGGCAAATAGAAGTCTGAGCCACAATCAGTGGAGGAGAAATGGTTTACACCAAGCGTCTCATCATCTGCATCATCCTCGGTTTCATTACGGGAATACTCTGCTACTTGGGCGGCAAATACGCCGGTGTGCAGTTTACCGCCGGGATGATGTGGGGTACGATCTTCAACCGCACGGTCATCGGTTTTATTATCGGCGTGTCCGCCTGGCGGATGCACTGGGCCATACATGGAATAATCATCGGCTTAATCGGCACGCTGCCGATGGCATTCGGAGGCCTGGAAAGCGGCTCGTTCCTCATTATCATGCTCTTCGGCGCGCTGTGGGGATTTCTGATTGAGCTTTTCGCCACGCCGATCTTCAAGGCGCCGATGAAGAGAACGTAGAGAATCGAAAAGTCCATAAATCATAATTCGTGCACCGCGAACTGTGCACCGTGCACCGACTTATTCCGGTTCACGGTTTTCGGTGCACGGTTCACTGACCCTACTGGAGGACCCAAATGCCTGAAATCAGGAAGATAGCCATAATCGGCGCGGGAACGATGGGCAACGGAATCGCCCACGTTGCCGGACAAACCGGATTCGAGGTAATCCTGGTGGATGTCAAACAGGAGTACCTGGATCGCGCCCGCGGCACTATCGAAAAGAACATGGCGCGACAGGTGGAGAAGCGCTCCATCCCCGAATATCGCATGACCGACGCGCTGAAAAGAATCGCCTTTACGACGGACGAATCGAAGGCCGTTCCCGACGCGGATCTGGTGGTCGAAGCGGTGAATGAAGATCCCGCCTTGAAATTCGAAATCTTCAAGCGGCTCGACAAGACCGCCAAGAAGGACGCCATTCTGGCCAGCAACACGTCATCCATTTCCATTACGGAAATTGCCGCCGTGACGAAACGGCCCGACAAGGTCATCGGCATGCACTTCATGAATCCGGTGCCGATGATGCAGTTGGTGGAGATCATCTGCGGCCCGCAGACGTCGGACCAGACCTACAAGACGGTCGAGGCGCTCAGCCGCAAGATGGGCAAGACGCCGGCGAAATCGAAGGATTCGCCGGGCTTTATCTCCAACCGCATCCTGATGCCGATGATCAACGAGGCCATCCACTGCCTGCAGGAAGGCGTGGGTACAAAGGAAGCGATTGATACGGTCATGAAGCTGGGGATGAGCCATCCCATGGGGCCGCTGACGCTGGCGGATTTGATTGGGCTGGACGTCTGTCTTTCCATCATGAAGGTGCTCTACGCCGGATTTAAGGATGAGAAATACCGCCCCTGCCCGCTATTGGAGAAGATGGTGGCAGAGGGAAAATTGGGCCGCAAGACAGGCAAGGGATTTTACGATTATGGGAAATAAATCGCATCATCGGTAGGGGCGAGGCGCGCCTCGCCCCTACAATATGGCTCGCACTTTGTAAAACGGAATACGCAACGACTATGGATCTCACATTCACTGAAGAACACGAATTAATCCGCAAGACGGCGCGGGATTTCGCCGTGGAGAAGCTGGCGCCGGGCGTGGCCGAGCGCGATGAGAAGGGGCTTTACCCGCAGGCACAGGTGCGGGAATTGGCCGAGCTGGGATTTTTCGGGATGTTTATTCCCGAGCCGTACGGCGGCTCCGGTCTCGACTCCATCAGCTATTGCATCGCCATCGAAGAAATCTCGCGAGTGGATGCTTCGGTGGGAGTCATCATCTCGGTGACCAATTCCCTGGCGGCGCACCCTATCCTAAAATTCGGCACGGAAGAGCAGAAGCAGAAATTTCTGGTTCCGCTGGCGTCGGGGAAGAAGCTGGGCGGCTTCTGCCTGACCGAGCCGGGCGCGGGATCGGACGCGGCGGCTCAAACGACAGTGGCGGTAAAAGACGGCGATCAGTACGTGGTGACCGGCGCCAAGCATTTCGTCACCTCCGGCAAAAACGGCGATCTGTTCGTCGTGACCGTAATGACCGACAAATCCAAAGGCGCCAAAGGAACGTCATCGCTGGTCATCGAGCAGGGTACGCCGGGGATGACGGTGCAGCCGGGCGAGCACAAGCTGGGCATCCGCGGCAGCGATACGCACGCCATCACCTTTGACAATTGCCGGATCCCGGTCGCGAATCGTCTGGGCAATGAAGGCGACGGCCTGAAGGTCGCGCTGACGGCGCTCGATTCGGGGCGCATGGGCATTGGCGCGCAGGCGCTGGGAATTGCTCAAGGAGCCCTGGACGCCAGCCTGGAATATGTCCATCAGCGCAAGCAGTTCGGCAAATTCTTGAAGGATTTTCAGGCGACGCAGTTCAAGCTGGCCGACATGGAGACGCACATTCAGGCGGCGCGGCTGCTGCTGTATCAATCGGCGCTGAAGAAGGATCGCAACGAACGCTATAGCAAAGAGGTCGCCATGGCCAAGGTCTATGCTTCAGAGACCGCCATGTGGGTGGCGGTCCAGGCGGTGCAGATTTTTGGCGGGTACGGCTTTACCACCGAGTATCCGGTGGAGCGCGCCATGCGCGACGCCAAGATCACCGAGATTTACGAGGGGACGAGCGAGGTGCAGCGCATGGTGATCGCGGCCAATCTGCTGGCGGACTGGGCCAAGGCGCACGGGTAGGAATATTTCACGCAGATCACTTAAGGGCCCTTTTGGGGGACGCAGAGGCGCCAAGAAATAATGGACGAAACCATGAGCGCAATTGAGGAAATAAGACGCGAATTAAAGGCTCACATAAAGCTGATAAAACAAGAATATCATGTCAGCTCCATCGGTGTCTTTGGCTCCTACGTCCGTGGAGAAGAATCCAAAAAGAGCGATGTGGATATTCTGGTTGAGTTCGATAGGCCGATCGGTCTTTTCAAGTTTCTCGAGTTGGAAGAGTACCTCAGCGAAATTCTTAAGAAAAAGGTGGACTTAGTATCGAAAAAAGCCTTGAAACCCCGAATCGGGCGGCGCATATTAGCGGAGACGATTCAGCTATGAGAAAACGGGAGCTGGGAGATTATATTCAGGATATTTTGGAAGCGATGGCGGAGGTGGAGGAATTCACTGCCGGGATGCGATTTGAAGATTTCAGGCAGGATCGAAAAAGCGTCAACGCCGTGGTTCGGAGCTTGGAGATTATCGGTGAGGCTTCCAAGAAGCTGCCCAAGAAGCTGAGGGAGAAGCATCCTGAAATTCCCTGGAAACGCATGACCGGCATGCGAGACAAATTAATTCATGAATATTTCGGCGTGGACTTGGACATGGTGTGGGAAGTTGTGCGCCGCGAGATACCACCCTTGAGGCCGCTAATGCAGAAAGTTCTTTCGGATATTGAAGGCGAACAAATCAGCTTATGATTGTCACGCAGACCACTTAAGGGCCCTTTAGGGGACGCAGAGGCGCTGAGAATAATAATCGGTAGAACTTCAAAATGCGTCCGCCGGAGGACTGAATAGAGCTGCGGCGGATCGGAGTCATCCGTTCCTTGAAAATTAGGGATCTCTCGCTCATAGGATGACCACAACTTGGAGGCGCCGGGCCGGCGAGAAGGGGGGAGCAACAGCAGCGGGCAGAAAGCAGGATCTTCTCCGATCAACGCGCCGGCCGGGTCAAAAGTCATTGCGACGGAGGCAGAAATGAGTCTCATTATTGATGTGCATACGCACATTTTCGGCGCAAAGGAAATTCCGCTGGAGGGATATCTTCGCTCGCGAAAAGCGAAGAATTTTTTCGAAAAATGGCGCAATAAGGCGCTTAGCCCTCTGGTGGCAAAGTGCATCCGCCGGGAAGTGGGTCAGGAAAAAACTCTGCTGTCCGGGATAGGCTGCAGCGCCGTCATGTGGGCGGTGTACGCCGCCATGGGAGAGGCCTATCGCGGCTGGGCTGAGACTCTTTCGAAGCAGGTCCCCGAAATCGTCGAGGAGATGCTCAAGACCTACGTAGAGGATAAAATTGACCTGTTCGTCCCGCTCATGATTGACTACGAATATTGGTTCAAGAGCACGACGGACCATCTGATCAAGGACCAAATTGACCTAATTTTCAACAAGGTTGTCCTTCCCTATAAGGGCAAGATTCACCCGTTCGTTCCATTTGATCCAGCGCGGGAATTGGCCTATCGCAAGGGCTTGTGCAATCCCGATGATCAACCGGAAGAACATGGTTCCTTCCAATTGGTCCGGAACGCCATCGAGAGTCAGGGTTTTATGGGCGTGAAGCTCTATAACTCCATGGGTTATAAACCCTACTACAATGCGGACGTGAATGAGGAGCGGAGAAAAATCGCCTTGCATAAAAATCAATATCGTTGTTTCAAAGGCGAAGAATATGATCAGGTTCTGGGGGAATTGTACGATTATTGCGTTGACAACGACGTGCCGATCACCACGCATTGCGGCATGTACGGAATCGAATCGTATCCCGATGCCAGCTTTGTCTTCGGCAAAGCGATCTTTTGGCGGGAGGTTTTGCAGCAGGAACGATACCGCAAACTTCGCCTAAATCTGGCGCATTATGGTTGGTATCCTGCTCAAGGCTATCGCGGCGATATTACCTGGGTGGAGGATATTTGCCGCATGCTGAGCCAAAATGAGAATCTTTTCGCGGACATTTCGTGCCATAGCGTCATGGAGAAAAGGGACGTGAATAAATTCAAGGCGGACTATAAGAATATCTGCCGGGAGTTTCCCATCGTCAAGAAGCGGCTGCTGTTCGGCACCGATTGGCACGTCAATAAGCGTCTGGACAATTTCCCGAGGTTCAAGAACAACTACATCGAAATCTTGCGGCAAGGCGGTTCCTTCAGCGAAGCCGAGATTCAGGATTTTCTGGGCGGCAACGCTCTGGATTTTCTGGCCTTGCGTCCGGGCGGCGGAAATCGGCGGCGTTTGGAAAACTTCTACAGGGCTAACGGGATTGATCCTCCGGCTTGGTTTGCCGCGACGAATTCCTAGGCAGGGATAGCTGATATCTTGGCGGCACAGATTTGGCGGCTTTGAAATACTCGATGGCCGGTCTCACTCGACGGGCCACGGCCACGCCCCCCTTCCGAGCCATGGCCATTTTGGCTCGAGCGCGCGAGCTGGAGGCGCAGGGGCGAGACATCGTCCACATGGAACTGGGCGAGCCGGATTTTCCCACGCCGCGGCACATCATCGAGGCGGGTTTCCGGGCGGCGCAGGAGGGATATACCACCTATACACCCGCTGAAGGATTGCTCGAACTGAGGGAGGCTTTATCGCGATATTACCGGCGGGAATATGGCATCAATATTGGCTCGGAGCGGTTCATTATCACGATGGGATCTTCTCCTGGGCTGTGGCTGTTGTTTGCGGCGATTCTGGATCCGGGCGATGCGGTGCTGATGTCGAATCCGCACTATGCCTGCTATCCCAACGATGTGCGCTTTGTGGGAGGCGAGCCGGTCACATTTCCGGTTTTCGCCGATGACGGCTTTCAGGTTGATCCGAAGCGGGCTCGCGAAGCGATCACGAAGCGGACGAAGATTCTGCTGATTAATTCACCGGCCAATCCGACGGGGGCGGTGACCGGGGCAGAGCGGATGCGCGAGATCGCCGGTCTGCCGGTGGAGCACATCATATCGGATGAGATTTACCACCGCTTGACGTATGGCGTGAAAGCCCATTCGATGTTAGAGTACCGCGACGACGCCATCGTCATCTCGGGATTCTCGAAGCTCTACGCCATGACCGGCTGGCGATTGGGATGGATCATCGTGCCGCCGGCAATGGTTGAACCTTTAAGACGGCTGCACCAAAATCTTTTCCTGTGCGCTTCGGCGTTCGTGCAGAAGGCAGGCGTGGCGGCCCTGGAGGGGCCGCAGGATGAGATCGAGAAGATGATCGCGACATACGCCGAGCGCCGGATGTATATCCTTTCAGCCCTGCGGGAATTGGGATTGAAGATTCCGGTGGAACCTCAAGGAGCGTTCTACATTCTGGCGGATGCGCGGCAGTGGGATGCGAATTCCGAGCGGCTGTCGCAGAGATTGCTGGAAGAGGCGGGCGTGGCGGTAACTCCGGGCATTGATTTCGGCGACAACGCCGAGGGCTTCCTGCGCTTCTGCTATGCGGCGTCGCTGGAAAGAATGAAGGAGGGGGTGGGGAGGATGCGGGGGTGGATTCCGAAACATGCTTGACATCGAGAAAATCAAACCCAGTGTAACGGCGCTATGCCAATGCCTGCACGTGAAACGGCTCGATCTTTTCGGTTCCGCCGCCGGCGAGACGTTTAGCTCGGATAGCGACGTGGACGTTCTGGTGGAATTTGACCGCGAGCCCGGCGATCTATTCAACCGATACTTTGAGCTAAAAGAGCAGTTGGAAGCATTATTTGGGAGATCGGTGGACGTGGTGGTGGAGGATGCGATAAGGAATCCGTATTTTAGGATCAAGGTGGAGCAGAGCAGGAAGGCACTCTATGCAGCTTGAGACGCAAAAGCATCTTTTTGATGTCTTGGAAGCCGTTAAGGAGATTGAAGCCTATGTACTGGGCATAGACTATGTTGCCTTTCTGTCGCAGAGCGTAACGCAAGCCGCGGTGGAGCGGAAATTCGAGATCATCGGAGAAGCGTTGAACCGTCTTCAGCGCGAAGATGCCGAGGTATTTGGCCAGATCACCGGCGCGCAGCGGATCATTAGCTTCCGCAATATTCTGGCTCATGGCTATGATGTGATTGATCGCGCCATTGTCTGGGATATTATCAAGAATCATATGCCAATTCTAAGGGCAGAGTCAGAAAAGCTGCTTGCTATCTAGCAACGCCAGCGCGCATATGCCTGCAGCCAAAAAGACCTGACTCAGCATGAAGGATCAAGAATGTGCCCACGGCTGTTTGCACTGTTAATGCTCGTCCTCTTAGACGAAGTCGGCCTGCAAGCGCAAATGCAGGATTCTGCCAACTACACAGATTTCGTCACTTGGGATGCAGTATTACTGCCCCCAGATTCTTCGGCGGCGATAGTTGTGGTCCCGCACAGCCAGGAACTTCATCCAGCTTGGGAAGCCGACTATCCTTATCGGGTAAACCAGTTCTCTTTTCGCGTGGATTCCTCGGCGGAAGTGATGATGGAAATTTTCGATGTAGGGGGCAATTCGGTATCCAAAATAAGTCCGCAATTCCTCACGGCAGGGTATTACCACGTTCGTATTGATCGGTTATCCTTGCCCGACGGAGTTTATATAATTCGATTGGCTGTGGGACAGAAAACCGCGTTTAATCACGCCATGCTTTTTCGCCCAAAACAATAGCCATCCCTGCGATCTGCATCAAGTCACGATCGCTCAAGGCCTGAGACCTGACGCAGCAAAAGAAATCCAGCCCACATAAACCCTTACACCATCCCGGTCTAAGGAGGAGAACATGGATCCCCGCGACGAAAAAGGAAAGATTTGGTTCAGCGGCAAATTCGTGGATTGGAAGGACGCCACCATCCACGTCATGTCGCACGTGATACATTACGGCTCGGCGGTCTTCGAGGGGCTGCGCTGCTATGACACGGCCAAAGGATCGGCCACGTTTCGGCTGAAGGATCACGTGCGGCGGCTGTTCGATTCGGCCAAAATATATCGGATGGAAATCCCCTTCACGCAGAAACAGGTCTTCGACGCGTGCCTGGAGACGGTGCGGGTCAATAAGCTGGAATCGGCCTATTTGCGCCCCATCGTCTTTCGGGGATATAAGACGCTGGGCGTGGATCCGCGCGGCGTCCCCATCGAGGTGGTCATCGGAACGCTGAACTGGGGCAAGTATCTGGGCGACGAGGCCATCAACGAAGGCGTGGACGTGCGCGTATCATCTTGGACGAGGATCGCTCCCAATACCTTCCCGGCCATGGCCAAGAGCAGCGCCAATTACATGAATTCGCAGTTGATCAAGCTGGAGGCGGCGGCCGACGGCTACGTCGAAGGGATCGCGCTGGATGCCGGCGGCTACGTCAGCGAAGGTTCGGGAGAGAATATCTTCGTTATCCGAGACGCGAAGATCCTCACGCCGCCCTTAGGGGCGTCCGTATTGCCGGGAATCACGCGGGATTCCGTGATCACTCTGGCGCGGGAAATGGGCTATCATGTCTGCGAGCAATTGATCCCTCGCGAATTGCTCTACATCGCCGATGAGGTGTTCTTCACGGGATCGGCGGCGGAGGTCAGCCCCATCCGCTCGATTGACCGCATCCCCATTGGCTCGGGCAAGCGCGGGCCGATCACGGAGAAACTGCAGCGACGCTTCTTCGACATCATCGAAGGCAAGGCGGATGACCCATACGGCTGGTTGACGTTTGTTTACAAATAACTGGTAGGGGCGAGGCCCCGAAGGGGGGCTTGCGCTCCGCGCCTCGCCCCTGCAGAATAATAGTTGAGTGCCAATTGTTGATTTCTGACAGCTAAATGAGAACCCGCCGCGAAGCGCGCGAATGGGCGCTGAAAATTCTCTATGCCCATGATTTGTCAGGCAATCCAATTGACCTAGTGATCCAGCAGTTGCTCCCCAAAGGCGAAGAGGAGGCGAACGCTCAATTCACGCTGGAGCTGGTACGGAAGACGCTGGAGAAGGGTGCGGCCATTGACGAGGCCATTCAACGGCATGCGGAAAAGTGGGATTTGTCCCGCATCGCCGTGCTGGATCGGCTGATCTTGCGTCTAGCCATCTGCGAGATCCTGTACTTTGACGACATCCCGCCCAAGGTCAGCATCAACGAGGCCATCGAGATTGCCAAGAAATACTCGACGGAAAAGAGCGATAAATTCGTCAACGGCATTCTGGATGCCGTCCTGCACCGGCAGGTGCTGGGCGAAAAGCAGGACCGAACGCCGGAAGAAGGTTGATCTGAGCATCTTATGGGTTGGGGGAGCAGTTGAGAATCGGCATCGTCTCAGATATCCACGGTAACCTGGAAGCTCTGACGACGGCCTTGAAGTCGCTGGAGAAGCGGCGCGTGGAAAAGCTCTATTGTCTGGGAGACGTGGTCGGGTACGGAGCCAATCCGAGCGAATGTCTGGGGCTGACGCGCGAGAGAGCGGAGATTATCCTCCTGGGCAACCACGACGCCGCGGCGGCGGGAAAAGAAAGCCTGGAGTATTTCAATCCTTACGCCCGCGAGGCGGCGATTTGGACGCAAAGGATCTTGGATCGGGACCAACGGGAATTTCTGGCGGGGCTGCCCTACGAGGAGATTCGGGGGGAAATGCATCTGGTGCACTCGGCGCCGGAGCGGCCGCAGGAGTGGGATTACCTCTTCTCAGCCTTCGATGCCTATGATCAGTTTCCCCATGTGAAAGGGCGAGACTGTTTTGTAGGGCATTCTCACGTGCCGGGGGAGTACTGCGAAGGCCGTGAAGAGACGTCGCGGCGGATCATCAATGTGGGCAGCGTGGGGCAGCCGAGGGATGGCGACCCGAGATTGTGTTATGTGATTTATGACGACGAAAGCCGCGAACTGGAGTTCGTCCGAGAAGAATACGACATGGAAACGGCGGCGCACAAGATCATCGAGGCAGGACTGCCTCGGTTTCTGGCGCAGAGGTTGTTTTATGGTCAGTAAATAGTCAAAGCCATTTTATCGCTTGACTTTGGCAGGGAGTTTGGCGTATCATTAGGATAAAGCGGCTGTGACGCAACTGGTAGCGTATCAGCTTCCCAAGCTGGGTGTTGCGGGTTCAAGCCCCGTCAGCCGCTCAAACCCCCGACCCCGTCGGGGGTTTGCTCTTGAGGCAGCATTATTGAAAAATCAGAAGTCAAGGACCCAATCCGAAGGGATCAAGGTACTCCGCATTCAAAAAAACTCTAGGGCGGAGCGGGCGGGACTGCGGGCAGGCGACGTGCTGTCGGATCTGGATAGCCGTCCTCTTGAGGATCTGCTCGATCTCAAATTCTATCCGAGCGATTCGGTCTCGGCACTGGCAGTGGATCGCGGCGGGCGGAAACTCAAAGTTCGTTTGCAATTAGGGGATGGCGCCGATCCGGGCTGGGAGCTGGAGCCGATGCAGATGCGCACCTGCCATTGCAATTGCATCTTTTGCTTCGTTCATCAACTGCCAGAGGACTTGAGGCCGGGCCTTTCGATTAAAGATGAGGATTACCGGTTTTCGTTTCTGTTTGGGAATTATCTGACGCTGGTGGGCTTCACGTCGCGGGATCTGGAGCGGGTCGTGCGGATGCGGCTGTCGCCTCTGTATGTTTCCATTCATGCCACGGATCCGATCTTGCGGGGGAGACTATTAGGCGTGAAACGCGCGCCGATTCTCCCGACGCTGGAGAAATTAATTCATGGGGGCATCGCTCTGCATGGTCAGATCGTTGTGGTTCGGGGATGGAATGATGGCGAGACGTTGGAAAAGAGTCTAAATGATCTTGGGCCGCTCTATCCCGGACTGGCGTCGCTGGCGGTGGCGCCGGTGGGATTAACCAGGCATCGGCAGCGACTGACGGAGCTGCGCGGTATGAACGCTGAGGAAGCGAAAGAGATGCTATTGCAAATCGAAGGATTTCAAGAGCGCATGATAAATGATTTCGGCAGGCGCTGGGTCTATCCGGCGGATGAACTGCTGCTCCTGGCGCAGGCTCCGATTCCGGCTGAAGAGGCTTATGAAGGCTATCCGCAATTGGAAAACGGAGTGGGACTGTGCCGGTATTATTCTGAGCAAGCGGAAATGGCTTTGAAGCAGCTCGTACTGGCATTGCCTGAAAAGCGGCGCATTCTCTGGATCACCGGGTCATCGGCGTCGGCGAATCTGCAAAACATAGCCGCAGCATTTTCCAACAAGATTCGAAATCTTGAGATCAAAGTGTTGGCCGTTCACAATGAACTGCTGGGCGATTCCGTGACGGTCGCCGGCCTGTTAGGGGGACAAGATATCGTCGCGGCGCTGCAAAAATATCTCTCTCAAAATGCCGATGGTTCTTTTGACGCCGTTTTCCTTCCACCGGACTGCGTCAACCATGATGGGGTATTGCTGGATGACTGGACGGCGGATAGAATAGGTCAACAGATCGGGATGCCCGTGGAGGTTTTCGATGGCGACTGGGTCGGAATGATCCGGGGACGAGAGGCAGAGGCGGCGAGATGAGGCTGCCATTGGTGGTCATTGTGGGGCGGCCCAATGTGGGGAAATCGTCCTTGTTCAATCGCATTCTGGGGCGGCGGCGGGCGATTGTGGACGATCAGCCGGGGATAACGCGGGATCGCATTTATGCTCGCAGCGATTGGCGGGGGCGGGAATTCGCCCTGGTGGATACGGGCGGATTGCTGCCCAGCAGCCAAGATCCGATCATATCGGCGGTGCGGGAGCAGGTGGAGTTTGCCGCTCAGGAAGCAGATCGAGTTCTCTTCCTGCTCGATTGGGAGACCGGCGTGACCGATCTGGACGAGAGCATTGCGCGCTATCTCCATCGCCTGAAAAAGCCGGTGATCGCGGTGGTCAACAAGGCCGACGACGAGGCGAGGGAAAACGATCCGCGGGATTTTCCGCAACTTGGGTTCGAGCCGCTCATTCAGGTGTCCGCGATGGGCGGGCGGGGCATCGGGGAGCTGCTGGATCAGGCGATTGATTTTCCACCAGCGGAAAAGGAGCCTGCTGCGGAAGGACTGCGAATCGCCATCGTCGGGCGGCCCAACGTGGGCAAGTCCTCCATCGTGAATGCCTTGACGGGAAAGAAGAGCGTGGTGGTGTCGGAAATTCCGGGGACGACGCGCGACGCGACCGATACGCCGCTGCGCTTTCGACAGCAGGAAATTACCCTGGTGGATACGGCGGGCTTGAAACGGCGGGGCAAGACGAAAGAGGCGGTGGAATTCTACAGCCAACTGCGCTCGGCGCGAGCCATCGAGCGGGCGGACGTGGTCTGGGTGGTCATGGACGCCACGGAAGGACTGGTCGCTGAGGATCAGCGGATTATTGCCGACGCCTATAAGGCGGGCAAAGGGCTGCTGCTGCTGATGAATAAATGGGATGCCGTGAAAAAGGATACCGGCACGGCGGAGGATTGGGAGAAGCATTTGCGAAAGCTCTTAGGGGAATATCGGCATCTGCCAATCCTCTTCGTGTCGGCTCTGCGGCGGCAGAGATTGATCAAGGCCCTGGAGGCGGGTATCGGGATCGGCCAGGAGCGGCAACGAAGAATCGCTACGGCCCAGCTCAACCAAGCCCTGCTGCCCATCATCGAAGCATCGCCGCCGCCGACGGATCGGGGGAAATACATCCGCATTAAATACATTGCGCAATTGCGCACGGCTCCGCCGCTCATCGGTTTTTTCTGCAACCGGCCGGCGGGGATCGCGCCGTCCTATCAGCGATTCTTGGAGAGAATGATCCGTCAGCAATTCGGCTTTGCCGGGGTGCCGATTCGACTGACGTTTCGCAAGAAATAGAACGATCGGGAGATTTCCTTATGTCCAAGACTGCCGTGTGCCGCTGTCCGGACGTCAATGATGCGGACTGGCACCTGAAGGATCAGGACTGGAGCGGCAAATTCTTCTATTTTGAAGATGTGCTGCACTTCTTTAACACTCCGATAGGCTGGGCTAAAGCGGTGGAGGCCATGAAGAGCGACATTCAGCGAAAAGCCTACCAATGGGTGCGCGAAGAGATGGTGCTGCACGTGCCGGGGCGATTTACGGGACGAATTTTCATCGAGATTGAGGACCCCAAGCAGTACGACGCCAACGTAGAACTTTTCGAGAATGCGCGCATTCTCACGCGAGTCTATCGGGGACCGAAGAGCGGACTGGGCGATGCCGTCGAAGAGATCAAGGCTTTCGCTCAGGATCGCACGCACATTCTGCCGGGCGTCATCTATCTGTGGCACGCCAGTTGCGCCATCTGCGGCCAACGCCGGGGTGGAGAGGTCGTTGTCCTGTTCGCGCGGATCTGAGGCACTTCGCAAAAGGGTGCGCCATCGGAACTAGTTCATCGCCAGAGGAGTTTTGTCATTAGATTCGATTCGCTCGGCCGAGCGAAAAATCCAAGGGAGAGAGAATGCTTCCCAAAGAATTGATTGAGATTCTGGTGTGCCCGAAATGCAAGGGCGAACTCCAGTACAAGACCGAACCGCATGAATTCATCTGCCCAGCATGCCGACTCAAGTACAGCGTCAAAGATGACATTCCCAATTTCCTCATCGAAGAAGCGGAATCGTTCTGAAGCGGTTGGCTCCGGGGGGCGATCTCTTGCGATTCCACTGCTGCTTGCCTTAGCGACCTCCATCGTCTCCGCCGCCAATGTCCCGGACGAGATCACCTTTCTGAGCAATAATGCTCAGACGATTTCGGTGCGTTATCGAACGCCGGAAATTCGCTGGCAATCGCTGCAGATCGGCGACAAGACCTACGGCACACCGTGCATTGCCGGAACGGGCATGTCCCAGCCGGAAGGCGCGCCGCAACTGCCGGTTCGCGTCGTTTGGCTGGTAATTCCACCGGGCGCCGCGGCGTTATTGGGGAATGTCACCGTGTATCCCGCAACCCCGGCTGATCACGTTCCGGCTCCGATGCCGACGCAAACGGCCGGACCGGGTGGATCCGTCGAATTAGTCTATGAAGAGGATGCCGGATATTATTCGGCCGGCGCGCCCTTTCCCCAGACCTGGACGGAGGTGATCGGGCCGGAGAATTACCGCGATTTGCGGGTCGTGCGACTGTTGATCTATCCCTGCCGGTTTCCTTCATCGGATGGGGGCACGCTGCTGCTGGATTCAATTGACGTGACGCTGCAGCTTCAAGGATCTCAAGCCGGCGCCGGCCTGCCGCGGCCTTTGGAGGAGGAATTCTACCGGGGCCTGATTGCCAATTGGCAGGGAGCGGCGCGAAACTGGAAGATGCCGAAGCTGGCGGGACTCGATATGACCGATCCCTGGCCGACGGGAGACTTTTACAAGGTCAAGATTAGTGAGAGCGGGATTTATCGGATTACATACGATGATCTGATCGAGGCGGGCATTGATCTGGAGGGCCTGGATCCGAGGACGATGCGAATCTTCAATAACGGCGGCGAAGTGCTGCCCAAAAATCTTATTACACCGCGCGCCCAGGCGCCCGTCGAAAACGCCATTAAGATTGTCGGCGAGGAAGATGGGGCTTTTGATCCGGGCGATGAGATTCTGTTTTACGGCAGATCGGTTCACGACTGGAATTGGAGCATTAGCAAGGATCGCTACTTGCACTATCGTAATCCCTATACGGATTTTAACGTGTACTGGCTGAACATCAATCCGCAGGGACCCCAGCACAAGCTGATGAGTGCGCTGGGACTATCGGCCGCGGCGACGCTCACACCCCAGTTCACCCGCGCCTATTATGCCGACGAAAGGGAGCTCAACGTCGTTTATAATGCTTATAATTTGCCGGTATCCATGCCGGAGTTTTATGGCGACGTCTTTACCGGGCCGTCGTCCCGAACCTACAGCTTCACCCTTGAAGGGACGTCGCTTTCCGCCGGAGGGCATCTCACCCTGAAACTGCGCTACGGCGATACTCTGACGCACACTTTCCAGGTCTTCTTGAATGAGACCCTGATCATCACTACTTCGAGCACGATCTACGAAAAAGATTTATCGCCGGGATGGCTGGTCAGCGGGAATAATACTCTGCGGCTTCAGCACCTGAGCAATGGGACAGTCTTTCTAGACTATTTTGAGATCGAATACACGCGGGATTTGCAGAGCGCCGCCGCCGGCCAGTTGGCTTTCGTCAGTCCGGATGCGGATGGCACTGCCCAGTACACCATCGGGCAGCCGGGGGGCGCTGGCTGGACGCCGGAATGGATCTTCGATATCTCGGACTATGCCAATGTGCGGGCCACTCAGGCGACGACATTTCGAGACAGCAGCCTGGCCAATTCGCCGCGGCGCTATCAGGCGGTGACTGCCGAAGGCCTGAAGCTGCCGGTTTCAATCATTCAGGATGAGAGAAGCGGCGACGAGTATGCGAATTTGCGCGGCAGCCTGCAAGCGGATATCGTAGCGATCTGCGCGGATGAATTTTATGATGCCATGGCGGCTTATGAGGATTACCGCGAGATTGAGGCTCCAGCCGCAGCCGAGGTTTTTCGGGTGAAGGTGAGCGATATATATGATGAATACGGCTGGGGGCTGGCGGATCCGGCGGCCATCCGCGATTTTCTGAAGACGTCGCTGCCGCTCTATAATTGGGCGCTATCGCCCCTGTACGTGCTTTTCGTCGGAGACGGAGATTTTGATTACAAGAATCGGCTTTCGACCGGCGACGCCAACTGGGTCATTCCATTTGTGCAGGGCAGCCGCTGCACCGATGACTGGTATTCTTATTTTGGCCCTACGGATAATGCGCAGGCATTTCCCGAACTGGCGACCGGCCGTTGGACCGCTCAATCCGCGGGGGAACTGGCGGAGATGATCAGCCGGTTGATTGCCTATGAGACACAGGGGGAATTCGGACCCTGGCAGAATACAGTGACTTTGGTGGCCGATGATGAGTACGGTGATCCCAGCCAGGGAATCAACGGCTATCTGGCTTGGGAAGAGAGCCACACGGAATATACTGAGGCCATTGCTCAGAACTATATTCCCAATACCCTGAATGTGCATAAGATCTATTTGACGGAATATCCGGTGACATTTGATCCGGCCGGGGGTGGGCGCCGCAAGCCGACGGCGGCGACGAATCTGGTCGCGGCTATAAATGAAGGACGGCTGATTGTCAATTATATGGGACATGGTAATCCTGCCGTATGGGCGCATGAGCAAGCCTTTCTGCAGAGCCGGGATTTGCCGCAATTAAACAATGGCGAGAAGCTGCCCTTGTTCGTGGCGGCGACCTGCGATTGGGCCTACTGGGATAGCCCCTTCGATCAAAGCATGCCCGAGTTGATGCTGACGCTGCCGGGCGGGGGATGCATCGCGGCCATGGCGGCAACCCGGGAGACCGGTCCGTGGACCAATATGCTGCTCGCCCAGAATTTCTATGAAGCCTTATTCGAAGAGGCGGGAGGAGCGAGATTAGGTTTGGCGCTAATGCGCGCCAAAGCGGCATTCTTTGAACATAACAGTGGGCCTGGCTCAGGCAGTAATACGAACAGTGAAAAGTACCATTTATTGGGCGATCCCCTGATGCGGTTGGCGATGCCCGAGCTGCCGGTCGAGATTTCGGCCGCCTCGTCGGATACGCTGTATGCATTAACCCAGGCCAACCTCAGTGGTCAAATCCTGACGCAGAGCGGTTCACCGATCACCAATTTTTCAGGGATCGTCCAAGTTCAGGTGTTCGACACCCGCATCCCCATTTATTATGGATTCAACAATGCGCCGCCGCCGACTATTCCGACCTATTACCTGCCGGGCAATTTGATTTTCCGGGGGGATTGCAGCGTGCAGGGGGGACAATTTCAAGCCACGTTTATCGTGCCGGTGGATATTAACTATGGCGGAGCCGGAGGACGATATTCACTGCTGGTTTATTCGGATGAGATTTCGGGTTCGGGGGCAAATGACTCCGTGGTCTTCGCCCCTTCGGCGACCTCTCTGCAGGATTCGATTCCGCCGCAGGTCAGCCTCTATTTCGATTCTCCGGCTTTCCGTTCCGGCGAGCAGGTGAATCCGGAGGCCGTGCTCTATGTGCAGGTGTCGGACAGCCATGGAGTCAATCTCACCGGCAGCACCGGTCACGGCATTGTGGTGACGATTGACGGACAGAATCCGATTGACCTGACGGATGCCTTCAGCTACGACCTTGACAGCTACATGACCGGCCGGGCGGAGTATCAATTCGCTCCGGGCGAGTTGTCCGGCGGGGTGCATCAGGCCGAGGCGATGGCCTGGGATGCGGCCAACAATCCCAATACGGCTCAAGTGGCTTTTGAGGTCTTGGCAGGCGGTGAGCTCGGCCTGGCGGATCTCTTGAATTATCCCAATCCTTTTTCCGGGACAACACGGTTCACCTTCCGGCTTACGGAGGCTCCGGCCCTAGTCTCGATTAAGGTTTACACGGTGGCAGGGCGCCTGGTGAAGGAATTCCGAGACGTGCCGGTGGATGACGTCTATGACGTGAACAATCCCCATCTGGTCTGGGATGGACGGGATGAAGAGGGCGATCTCCTTTCCAATGGCGTCTATCTCTACAAGATTCTCGCCGAAAGCGCGGACGGGAGATCCGCCGAAGAGATTGGAAAGCTGATGTTTTTGCGGTAATTGCAGCGTCACCCTTTCAAAGGCAAACCCCGAAAAATATCGCAATTTGCTTGAAACCTCAAGCGGGGATTCTCAATTTAATAGGTATGGCGTTTAGCGGCCTGAAAAAGGTCAAACGCACAATGTGTGAATAAAATCAATGGAGCGTGACTCCGCTTGAGCGGTTATGCAGGAGAAAGAAATGAAATGGCACCGCGACTTGGGGATATGTTTGCTGATGGTCGGGATGATTTTGGCGCCGGCGGCCCAGGCGGACGGGCCTTCGGAAGCCGGCGTGATTTTTTTGAAGCTGGTTCCGGGCGCGCGCCCGGCGGGCATGGGTGAGGCTTTCGTGGCGCAGGCGGATGATGCCACGGCCACCTGGTGGAATCCAGGCGGGATGGCCTTCATTGAACGGCAGGAGCTGTCTCTGATGTATGTGAACCTGCTGCCGCAATTTCATCTGTCGGATCTATATTATAGCTTTGTATCCTATGTGCAGCAAGTTCCGGATTGGGGCACGGTGGGAGGCAACATTATCTTCACCAACTACGGCGAGACGGAAGGGCGGGATGAAAACAACAATCCCACCGGCACCTTCCACAGCTACGACGTCGCCTTTACCGGAGCCTATGGATCGCCGATCAACAATCAGTTGGGACTGGGTGTGGCCGCGAAGTTCATCTACAGCCATCTGTCCGATCAGGGGGCTGGGGCGGAGAAGGGGACCGGTGTCGGCACGTCCATGGCCGTGGATTTGGGAGTGATGTATCGCCAGGCCTTCACCAAGGGATTGACGCTGGCGGCGACGCTGACCAATATGGGGCCGGCTATTTCTTATATTGACCGCGCGCAAGCCGATCCTCTGCCGATGACCATCCGCATCGGAGGCTCGTATAAGCTTCTCGACTCTGATTTCAACCGTCTCACGGTGAATCTCGATCTGCAAAAAGAGCTGGTGGACCGCTACGATGACGGACGCGCCATGCCCTTCTACATTGCGATGTTCACCTCCTGGGCGAATAATTACGGCGACGATCCGGATTTCGGCGGCTGGGGCAATGAGATCAAGGGGATCATCCCCAACATTGGCATGGAGTACTGGTATTCGACGCTGGTCGGTCTGCGGATGGGATACTATTATGACAAGCTGGGCGAGCGCTACCCGTGGACTTTCGGGTTCTCGCTGGCGTACTCATCCTACCGGTTCGATTTCGGCTATGTCTCGGCGGGTGAAAACCATCCGCTGACGGATACCATGATGTTCTCGCTGAATCTGGGACTTTAGGGATCACGGATAAACGTTGAAACGCCTCTTGATTACCCCCCTGCTGTGGGGGTTTTTCCTATCCGCGCAGGTTTGGGGCGCAAATCTGGCGCCGCACTTGGTTTCAACCGTCGCCAGCCGGTTGAAAGGAAACGCGATCAGTTCACCCACCGCCCAGATCAATGCGCGTATCCTGGCCATTCGCGTCCAATTCCAGCCTGATACTCTCGCCACCACCACCGGAAACGGAACCTTCGGCTCGGGCATCCCCAGCGACATCCAGGTGGATCCGCTGCCTCACGATCGCGCTTACTTCGAAGATCACCTGAAATTCCTAAGCAATTACTTCAGCGAAATTTCTGATAGCACCGTTCTAATGGATACGTTCGCGGTTTTTCCGGCGGAGCCCAATGAAGCCTACGTCCTGCCGAACCAGATGTGGCACTACAACCACAATACCACTCCGGAGGACCTGGACGTGCGCCTGGGATGGCTTTTCCGGGATGCGTGGGAAGCGGCCGGGCAGGATACGGCGATCCATCCCGCCGAATATAATACTTTCATCATTTTCCACGCCGGCGTGGGCAAGGATTTCGCCTTGGGTTTTGATGAGACGCCGCATGATATTCCCTCCGCATTTTTCACGCTTCAAGATCTGCGCGATGCGCTGGACTCTACCCAGTATCCGGGCGTGGTGGTGAATGGGGATACGGTTTCCGGCGGTCTGTTGCTGCCGGAATGCGAATATCAGCCGGAGGTGGACTTCGAAATCGCCATGAACGGCACCGAAGCGCTGCTGTTTGCCACTTCGCTGGGATTGCCGGCGCTGTACGACACCGATAATGGGAATACCGGAGTGGGACGTTTTGATCTGATGGATCAGGGATCGGGCAACTTTGCGGGGCTGATCCCCTCTCGGCCATGCGCCTGGTCGCGAGCGTTCATGGGATGGATGGAGCCAATCTTGCTGAATCCTTCGGCGCAGGCGGATACTTTCTGGGTCAACATTCACGGGCGCGGCAATCCAAATGACTCCACGCAGAACGAAATCTACCGCGTGAATCTCAACGCCTCCGAATATTATCTAATCGAGAATCGTTCCTGGGATCCCGATTCGCTGACTTATACCATTGCCTACGATGGGCAGGGGAATCGGCTGCAGATAAACGAAGACTACTCTATCGATACGCTTGACGGCGATTTCGGCGTTATCGTGCGCGTGGAAAACTACGATTTCGGAATTCCAGGCGAGGGGATCTTGATCTGGCACGTTGATGATGGCATGATCGAAGCCTATTACGCGACCAATCGAGTCAATGCCGATCCCGACCATCGCGGGGTGGAGTTAGTCGAGGCGGATGGGGCGCAGGATATCGGGCAGGGATACGGATTCTTCGACGTGGGCTATGGGACGGAGTTGGGCTGGGCGGGTGACTTTTTCTTCGCGGGCAATTCTCAATTCCTGGCGGCCAATCCGCAGATCAACACGGTGATCTTCTATGACGATTCTCATCCGGGGACGAGGACGCATGATGGTTCACCGACCGGCTTGAGGATCGGCGGCTTCAGCGAAGCGGATGACGTCATGCGCTTCTGGGTGCAGAACACTTGGGCTCAGTTGGGTTTCCCCAGAGAGTTGGCATCCTATCCCACCGGCAGCCCTTCGGCGTTGGATTTTAACCATGATGGCCAGACGGATTGGATTTTGACGGCGACCTCGAACGGATATGTGCAGGCATTCGACAGCCTGGGCCGGGCACAAGGCAACTACTATTCGACTCGCTGGGATGTGAATCTTTTGGGCGATAGCACTCTTGTTACCGATACTCTTTTGGCCTTATTGCCGGGCGTAAGGGGCACACCAGCGTTTGCGACAGGCTATGGTGATTTTCCGGCGGTGATACCATCGTTGGGCGGGCGAGTCTATTTATTTGATTATCCCCTGCCGGCCGGGCCACCGTCTTTATCCTATGTGCAATTAGACACTCTGGCCTATGCGTCGCCGGTGGTTCGGAATGACGTGGCCGGCCTAACCTGGTACATCGGCGACATGCTGGGCAATTTGTATGCTTTTCAAGATTCCACCCTGCTCTGGCGCATCGCGCCTTTTGAGAACGAATCCATCGCCGGGCTGTGTTTATCGGATTCCGGAGATTCCGCCTCCGTTTTTATGATCACCTATGACGGTGGCGCCGCTCTGGTAAATCAACTTGGTGATTCAATTTGGACGAGACGCCTTAACTTGAGAAGCGTCGGCGCGCCGATTGCCATAAATCACCAGAAATATTCGCGCTGGGATTTGATCGTTTTGGGCTTCGATGGGGAGGTCGCGCTGCTGAATCCGGAAAACGGCGATTATCGGCCAGGATTTCCTCTGACCACGGAGATGGAGGTGTGGGCGCCTCCCACGGCGGGCGACTTCGATCGCGATGGGCGAATGGAGGTTGTGGTCGCGGGCCAGAATCGCATTCAGGCGGTGGCGGAGAATGGAGTGCTGGCAGCCAATTGGCCGCTTATTTTGGACGCGCGTCAGCCGATTTATCCGTTTATATCTCCCTTTATGTCTCCCCCGACCATCAGCGAGTTGGGATTCGAAAGTGAATTGTACGTTTTCTTTGGCTGGCCTTATAAATCCGTGGACGCTCGAAATCGCTGGGGCGGGCAAGCGCCGGGATTCATGCGATCCACAAGTGTCGGGGTAATCTCGTCGCCGCTGCTAGTTCAACTGGATGCTGACTCGGAAATGGAGCTGGTGGCGCTGGATGCTTTGGGTCATCTCTACTGTTGGCATCTGGATCAACTCGGCGATTTTGACGCTCAGAGGCGCCCCTGGAACGGATATCAGAACGGCAATCGGCGGCAGGGATGGGCTATAGACAATGTGGACGTCATCAATCCGCCGACAGAAACGCTGGTCGAGACCAAAGTATACCCCTGGCCCAATCCCGCCAATGAAGTTTCTCATATCCGCTATTTGATGGGGCAATCGGGCAGGATCACGGTCAGGATTTTCGACGGGGCAGGGGACTTGGTCAAAGAGATCACCGAATCGGCGGAGGCTGGAGTCGAGGGGGACCTCGCTTGGGATCTCGCGGATGTGACATCGGGGGTGTACATTGGCCGCGTCGAAGCGGAGGCCGGAGGCAAGACGGAGCGGACATTTATCAAAATTGCGGTGGTGAAGTGAACATCACAGGCAGAGAGAGATTGCTTCGCCGCGCTCGCCATGACCGAGTTGGCCACGGCATTGGGTTCATTATTGGGGCTGCATTCGCCTCGTTAGTTTGGCTTTTGCCGCAAATTGCCTCGGCGCAGCCGGAGGAGTATAACCATCCGGAACTGCGCTGGCAACTGCACGAAACCGGACATTTCAAGATCTATTATCATCAGGGGGCGGAGCGCACGGCGCGGGAATTGGCCGCCATCGCCGAAGACGTTTATGAGCCGATTACCTCCCTTTACGATTATTATCCCGATTCGAAGACCAGCGTCATCGTCCGCGATCATGATGATTACTCAAATGGGGGAGCCTATTATTACGATAACAAGATCCTGATCTGGGCAACGGCGCTGGATTTCGATTTGCGCGGGACGCATAATTGGCTGCGCAATGTCATGACGCACGAGTTCACGCACTTGATTCAGCTCGGAGCGTCGCGCAAGGGGCCGCGCTGGCTGCCCGCCTTTTACGCTCAGTGGATTGAGTATGAAGAGGAGAAGCGGCCCGATGTGCTCTACGGTTATCCCAATGTGCTGGCCTCTTATCCGCTGCCCATGACCATCGTCCCGCCGTGGTTTGCGGAAGGGTGCTCGCAGACGCAAAAGCCGGGACTGGGCTACGACCATTGGGATTCCCATCGGGATATGCTCCTGCGCATGAGGGTGCTGGATGACAAGCTTCTGACCTACACCGAGATGGGCTACTACGGCAAAATCAGCCTGGACGCGGAATCGGTCTATAATCAAGGCTATTCGCTGGTGCGCTATATCGCGGATCGCTGGGGGGCGGAGAAGTTACAGGCGCTATCCAAGAATATGCGCAGTCTGGCGGCGCTTTCCTTCGATCACGCGGTGAAAAAACAACTGGGAATCTCAGGGAGCGAGCTTTATCGGCAATGGGCGGGAGATCTGAAAAAGAATTACAGCGAGCAAACGGCGACTATTTCCGCCAACGCTCACAGCGGCGGCATCATCGAAAAAGAGGGATTCGCAAATCTCTATCCTTGTTTCAGTCCGGATGGCAAGCATTTAGCGTTTACCTCAAACAAAGGATCGGATTATTTTTTCACCTCTGGGTTGTACCTCTACGATGTCGAAAAGGACACCGCGAAACTCCTCAAGGCGGGCGTTGTTTCGCCGCTCTCTTTCAGCCCGGATGGACGATTTATCTTTTATCATAAGCAATTCGGGCCGGGCAAACATGGATCGCACTTCGATGATATCGCCGCCTGGGATTTGCACGCCGAGAAGGAGATCCGACTGACGGAAGGAAGACGCGCGTCCCAGATCAATATCTCAAGGGATGGGAAGCAGATTTGTTTTGTGGTTAATTCGGACGGATCGGAAAATCTCTGGGTGGCGGATTTGCCGGAGGACTGGTGGCAGAACAAGGGGAACGCAAAGATAACTAATGAACTGGCTCTGACGCATTACTCCAATGGGGAACAGGTGCATGCGCCAAAATGGTCGCTCGATGGCAACAGCATCATTTATGCCATGAACCGCGATAATGACAGGGATATCTTAATTAGCGGCGCGCGAGGGGGCGAAGTAAGGCTGCTGATCGGCGGGAAAGGAGATCAGCGGGACGCCGTCTGGGAAAATGATCAAACCATCTATTATTCATCGGATGAGACGGGGATTTTCAATCTCTACCGTTTTGATCTAACAGATTCAAGCTCGATGCCGGTGAGCAATGTTTTAGGCGGCGCGTTCATGCCGTCGGTCTCGGCTGATGGAAAACTGGCCTACGCGGAATATCGGGGCACGGGGTATAAACTGGCGTTAATGGATTCGATCGAAACGGCTGATCCGCAGACCATGTCCTATATTCTGAACTACAGCGAATCTCTGCCGGCAGTATTGTATTCTATCGAACCAGCGCCGGACGTCGCTTCGAAATGGTACAAACCGAGCTTCGACAAGACCTTCATATTCCCCCGTCTGGCCATGGATTTCGGCACCTTCAAGCCGGGGCTGTACTTCTATTTTCAAGACATCCTGGAGCAGATGAGCGCCTTCGGAGGATTCGCCATCAACACGCGCGGCGATTATGATCTTTTCGCTCTGGTTGACTATAAAAGAATGGCGCCGACGATTTTCGTCGAAGCCTATAACCTGCGGCGTCATACATCGGAGTCCTTTGAAGATCCGTTCACCATTATGGGCGAAACGGGGAGCGGAGCCAATGCTGTGCCGATCTATGATTCCTACTCGATTGATTATAACTTTAACCTTTTGGAGGTGGACGTCGGCGCCCGGCTGAAGTTGAAAGATGAGATCGGATTGCGGCTGGCGGGAATTCTGTCGCGTTACCGCACCAATCTCACGCTGGAAGATGGGCTGGTGTTCGGTTATACCTACTTTAAGGGAAAAGCGGTCGAAGCCACGCTGACGGCGGACTATCGCGCGCCCGGGAGGCACGAAGATATCGCGCCCTCCGGCGGGCATTACCTGCAAGTAAAAGCGGCGCGGGAGTTCAACGATTTTATTGACGGGTTCGAAGTGAACGCCGACGCGGGGACGCTGGAAGAGGTTTATACGCGATACGAATATGACCGCTTCCAGCTCTTGGGCGATAAGTATCTGGCGTCTCCCATCAAACGCGGCCACGCCATGACGCTGACGGCGGATCTGGGCTTTATTGACCACTCGGTGGACGGCTTCTTTCATCTCTACGCCGGCGGTCTGGACGGGATGAAGGGGTATTCCTTCTATAGTCTGGGCGGGACGCGCAAGGCGATCGCCCGCGCGGCCTATAACCTGCCACTGTGGATTGATGCCGCTAAAAACCTCGGAATCATCAGCATTGATAAAGTCTATCTGCAGGCGTTCGGTGACGTGGGCAACGCCTGGACGGGCGATCCGCGGCTGCGCGATTGGGCGGACGATCTGAAGAAAGACGCCGGAGCGGGATTGAAAGTGCAGTTCTACAGTTTCACGACGTTCCCCACGGCGGCCAGCCTGGATGCGGCCTACGGCTTCGACGGCTTTCAGGTGACGGATGACAACGGCATTCACGATTACGGCCGCGAATGGCGGTTTTATTTCACGCTACTGTTCAACTTCAATTTGCGACAGAGCCTGCTGCCGCGGGGAAGGCATTAGAATCGGCCTTTTTGCAGGATCATTTGCCACCCTGACGAGGTAAGATAGGAAGAATCACAACGCAACGAGGTTAGAAATGAATCGGATGATGGCCATCCTTTTATCGTTGGCCCTGGTTTTGCCGGCTTGGGCGGCTCCGGGAGATGGATCGAAATTCGCCTTCGATCAAGGTCGAGCCCAATTGGCGCTTGCTCTGCAGGAGGGATTTGAGGAAACGCCGCAGGATAGTCTGACGCCGCTGGAGGCAGAACAGCCGGGACGGCTGATTCCGGGCCGGGCGCTAATTCTCTCGGCAGTCCTTCCGGGCGCGGGTCAGCTCTATGCCAAGAATCCGGTCATGGCCGGCGTTTTCTTTGCCCTGGAGGTCGGCGCCCTGGTGGGCGTGGCGTCGTATCACAGCAAAGGAATGAACAAGGAGGACGATTACAAAGCCTTTGCCGAGGCGCATTGGGACTATGATGATCTCAATACCAATCAGGATTATCTTCCTTTCGCTTCCTATCTGGATTATGAATATTATGCCGCTTCGCAGTTCGGCAAAGATGAGGATCCGCAATCGGAGGGGGATAACTACACGGGGGATATGCAGCAGTGGAGCGAATTGTCCTGGAATCAAAAGCTCAACTATCTCCCGCAAAATGGATTTACTCATGAAGTTGATCCCGACGACATGGATCAGCAGTATTATGAAATGATCGGCAAATACGATCAGTTCGGCGCGGGCTGGCCGGCGGATGGGGACGGTCCTGTTGGAGGTTACACGGCGGAGAATCCCTATCGCGATTCAAATCATGATAACTGGCGCTGGGAGGCGGACAATTCCTACCGGGACGCATACTTGAATCTGCGCAAGGAATCCAACGACGCGCTGGACATGTCGAAGAACTTCACCATGATCGTGTTGGCGAATCACTTGGCTTCAGCCCTGCATGCGGGATTTTCTGTCTCTATGCATAACCGCAAGATGGCTCGAACCCAGCAAATCGAAGGATCGCTGCATTTTGAACCGCGCCGGATCAACGGCGAGCGCGTCACAATGGCCGGATTGAAGGTCCGCTTTTAAATACCGAAATTTGCGATGAAATGCAGCGTTGTCATCATCGGGATTTTCCTGTCGGCCGGTATGGCGGCTATCGGAAAAGCGGATGACCTCAGGTCCGAGCTATTCTCCGGCAAGAGATCACCTGCGGCCGGGGCATTTGTTTCGAATCAAGCCAGCCCGCGGCTGGGCGGCGACATTGAACTCGAAGGGGGCAGAAAGGCGACGCGGGGCGGCGCGATGTTGCGTTCGCTGCTGGTTCCCGGCTGGGGGGAATCCTATTTGGGGTATCATCGGACGGCTCGGACGTTTTTCTGGGCGGACGTAGCCTTATGGACGACAGTGATCGGTCTGGAGGTTTACAGCCGCTGGAAGGAAGATCAATTCCTATCTTTTGGCGCGACGCATTCCGGCGCGCAAATGAGTGGCAAAACCGATCGCTTCTACGCGGACATCGGCGATTACCTGAATACGGAAGCCTACAACGAAGCCAAGCTACGACAGCGAGCCTTTGATGATCTCTACACCGACCCATCGTATTTCTGGGCCTGGGACACGGATGCGAACCGGCAGGAATATGATCATATCCGCGTACAGAGCGGATCAGCGCACAATAAGATCTTTTTCTTCATCGGAGCGGCGGCGTTGAACCGGCTGATCTCGGCGATTGATACGGGGAAAAAGGCGACGGATATGCTCCGAGAGCAACAGGGGATGAGAATGGGATTGCACTTTGAGCCGGATCGGACCCAGGGATCAAATGGCGTGCGCCTGGTTTTGGGAGCGCAGTTCTAAAGAGATGAAGAGAAGACCATAATCGCTCCTTCCCCCCTTTGGAAAAGGGGGGAAAATAGTCTCAGCATGAGAAAGGACGTGAGAGTACTAATCACCGGTGTATCGGGTTTTATCGGCGGGCACCTCTTGACCCGGCCCCCATCGGAATGGGAGGTCTGGGGCACTCACCTGAACTCGCTGGTGGATACCGATACGGCTCGGACGCTGCGCGTGGATTTGCGCGATCCCGTAGCCCTGCAGGCGGTCATGCGCGGCGTCAAGCCGGATTTGGTCATCCACGCGGCGGCCTATTCGCGGGTACGATTCTGCGAGCATGCTCCCACGGCCGCCTGGGAAACAAATACCTGGGTGACCACCTCGCTTTGTGAAATTTGCCTGAAATACAAGGCAAGATTGCTCTTTCTATCCAGCGATATGGTCTTCGACGGCGAGAAGGGGAACTATTCGGAAAGCGATCGGCCCAATCCAATCAATTTTTACGGTTGGACGAAATTGGCGGCGGAGCGGCGCGTGGCGGATCTGGGGGATCTGGCTATTATCGCCCGCACCAATCTGACTTACGGGCAGTCTCGAATGGGCGGCATGTCTTTTTCGCAGGAGGTGATTGAAACCGTCAATGCGGGAAAACCGTACTATCTCTATGCCGATCAATTTCGCTCGTTCGTTTCGGTGCAAAATTTGGCGGCGTGCCTCTGGGAACTGGCGGCGAGTGATTTTTCGGGGATCATCCATCTCGGGGGTTCGGAGCCGACCGATCGCTATTCCTTCGCGCTGAAACTGGCCGAGCGAGTGGGACTCAATACGGCGCTGCTCATTCCGTCTTCCGCCAGCGCCGCGGGATTGGAGTATGGCTATCCGCGCAACAATACATTTGACCTTTCGCTCGCATCCAAAGTGCTGAAGACGCCGCTCTTGGGATTGGATGAGGGATTGGCGCTGGAGTATCCCCGATGAAGGAACTTCGATGATGCCGCATGAGTAATAGATCTGAAGCCTGAAATAATAGCGAAATCATGGGGAGAAAGAAATGAAAAACGCACTGCAGAGGGGAAAGAAAATGAGCGTCTGGTTGAGCTCTTTTGGGCTGGCCGTGCTGGCGCTCTTGATGATCTGGGGGCAGTCTTACGCGAAAGGCGATGACCGCGGGTATCTCGGAGTCTATCTGGAAAAATTGGACGACGAAATGCGGGAGTCGCTAAAGTTCAAGGGTGAGGGCATTTTTGTGGATGACGTGGTGGATGACAGCCCCGCGGAAAAGGCCGGCCTTGAGGAAGGCGATATCATCCTCAAATTCGAGGATAAAGGGGTCAAGGATGTGGATGAGCTGCGGGAGTTGATCGGAGCATCGAAGGAGGGCGATAAGGTAGCCATGGTCGTTTTCCGCGATGGCAAGGAGATCAAACTGACGGCGGAACTGGGAGAAGCCGAAGACGTTTCCAGAGAAATTATCATCAAGCGGGGGATGGGGCGTCCCGGAATGATGAAGATGAAGGGGGGCTGCTGCTCCGTTGGCGAATGCAACGTCTGGCTGGGGGTGGAAGTGCAAAAGCTCAGCGATCAGCTCGCCGAATATTTCAAAGTCAAGGATGGCAAGGGCGTGCTGGTGGCGACGGTGATCAAGGACGCTCCGGCAGAAAAGGCGGGGATTAAGGCCGGCGACGTCATGGTCAAGATAGGAGACGAGGAGGTTTCGAAGCCGGCCGATCTGCGCGAGGCGATCTGCGGTAAGAAAGCGGGCGATGAGGTTGCTGTGAATTTCCTTCGAGATGGGCAAGAGCGCACGCTGAAAGTGGCGCTCGCCGAAATGCCCAAAGAGCGCTGCGAGATGAAATGCTTCGGCGGCAAGGGGACGAATTGGTTTGGCCCTGAGGGGCTGGATCTGGAAGATATCGGACCGCGGATCGAAAGACATGTGCGAGAACTGCCGATGCACCTGGAAGGATCCATGGAGGACATGCAAAAGCAGCTCGAACAGCTCAAGGAAGAATTAGAAAAACTGAAGCTCAAATTGGAAAACAAATAGACTTAACTCACCGGCGGGGCGGTTCATCAGGACCGCCCTTTCCTTTTTGGAGGGATTGGTCTGGATATCTGGAGTGAAATGGCCGACCTGGAACGCCGGGGTATCCCCACGGCGCTGGTGACCGTCATTCGGACGCAAGGATCAACTCCGCGGGAGGTAGGAGCGAAGATGATCGTGCGCCATGACGGGACCATCTTCGGGACTGTCGGCGGATCGGCCGTCGAGGCGCTGGTCATTCGGGAAGCTCTGGAGGCGCTGCGGGAGGGGAAGAGCCGCATCGTCCAGCATGATCTCATGGACGCGGGTTCCGATACCGGCATGATTTGCGGAGGACGAATGGAGTTTTTCATCGAACCGTTGAAACGGTTGCCGCAGCTCTACATCTTCGGAGGGGGGCATATCGGATGGCCTCTGGCGAAATTTGCGGCCGAATTGGGGTATCCGCATCACGTGTTTGAGGATCGTCCGGAATATGCGTCCGCCGAACGGTTTCCCGCCGTTGCGGGAAGACACGTCGGCGCCTTTACCGATCTGACTCGCAATCTGGATCTGGTTCAACCCGCCTTCGTCATCGTCGTGACTCGCTGCCACGACACGGATCTGGAGGTGATGCGCGGGGTGCTGGGAAAGCCATACGCCTATTTGGGCCTGATCTGCAGCCGCAAGAAGAAAATGGAGGTTTTCAAGATTTTGGCCGACGAGGGATATTCGAAGGAGGAGCTGGATCGGATTCACGCGCCGATCGGGCTGGATATCGGATCGCAGACGCCGGCGGAAATCGCCGTGAGCATCATCGCGGAAATTATCCAGGAATCCCATCGGAAAGACTAATCGCCAAGCGCAAATGTGAAAAGAAAACGCCGGAGAGTCTGTCTCCGGCGTTTTTATTGGCGAGGCAGATAATCCTTCTTGTCGTCGTATTGGGCGATGAAGCGGTGAATGTCATTCACATCATCATGACTCCCGATAAAGAGAGGCACGCGCTGGTGGAGGGAACGAGGTTCGATGTCGAGTATGTTGCTCTGGCCGTCCGTGGCCATTCCGCCGGCCTGCTCGGCGACAAAGGCCAGGGGAGCCGCTTCGTAGAGCAGGCGCAGTTTGCCGCTGGTTTTTTTGGCATCCTTCAGATCGGCGGGATACAGAAAGACTCCCCCCATGAGCAGGTTGCGGTGGAAATCGGCGACCAGGGATCCAATATAGCGAGCGTTATAGGGACGCCCGCTGGCTTTATCCACGGTCTTGATGTAGTCAATATAATTGCGGATGCCTTCTGACCAGAAATGATAGTTGGACTCATTGGCGCTGTAGATGCGGCCGCGCCCGGGCGTCATAATGTCGGGATGGGACAGCAGGAATTCACCGACGGAGGGATCCAGCGTAAAACCGTGCACGCCGTTGCCGGTGGTATAGACCATCATGGTGGCCGATCCATAGATGATATAGCCGGAGGCGACCTGTTTGCGGCCGGCCTGCAGCAGATCCTCTTCCTCGCCTCGAGGGCCTTTGGAAATTTTGCGATGGATGGAAAAGATAGTGCCGACCGGCACATTGGCGTCAATATTGGATGATCCGTCAAGGGGATCGAAAGCCACGGTATAATGGCCGCAGGGATAATGCGGTGGAATTTCGATGGCCTTGGAGTCCTCTTCCGAGGCCATGATGCAGACGCGGCCGGTGTGATCGAGACTCTGGATGAGCGTGCGATTGGCGAATTCATCCAGCTTTTGCACTTCTTCTTCCTGGACGTTCAGTTGACCCGTGGAGCCGAGAACTTCGACCAGGCCCGCCTTATTCACATCCCGAGAGATGAGTTTTCCTGCCAGGGCAATATCCATGAGCAGTTGTGTGAATTCGCCCGTCGCCCCAGGGTGCGCGCGTTCCTGCATCATGATATGATGCTCAATCGTGATCAGGCTGCGGTGTGGCATAGCTACCCTCCAGAGAGATTACTTCATCCGATCTGCAGACTATCGAGATCGGGCATAATCCAATCAGCCTCGCCCAATGTGTCTGCGGGCAAAGTCGTCGTGATGCCGATGCATTTCATGCCGGCGGCTTTGGCGCTGCGGACGCCCAGCGGGGCATTTTCAATGACCAGGCATTGCGAGGGCCGCAAGTCGAGGCGTTTAGCGGCGAGCAGGTATGGATCGGCGCTGGGCTTGCCATTTTGACATTCTTCGGAAGTGACGATGGCCTGGAAGTTGGACAAGTCCTGCTCGGAGAGCGTCCATTCCAGGTTGGGACGCACGGAACCCGTGACAATCGCTAACTTGAAGCCGTGGTCTTGAAGCTGTTTCAGGATCCGAGTCGCTAGCGACCGCAGGCCGCGCGGAGCGCTGCGGCGATAGATCTGCCGTTTTTGTTCCACCAACTGCTCAAGCTCGTCGTCGTTGAAATTCAGGCCATGCTTTCTCGCTAATCGGCCAATGGTGATCTTGGCCTTCTCGCCTTCATGCATGCGCAGCTCCTCATCAGGCAATTCCACGCCGAAGGAGCGAAAAACCTCCTGCCAAGCGCGCACGTGATGAGGCATGGAATCAATGAGAACGCCGTCCAGATCGAAGATGACGGCTTGATACTGATCAGGGGAAATCCGCATCACAAATCGCGCAGCGGTTCGAAATTGACGAAATCCACGTGGTGGACGGCGACGGCTTCGGGCGAACGATAGCCGCCTTCGCCTTCCTTGGCATGCACGGCGACGATATGGACCACCTCATCGGGCAGGCCGTGCTTGGTGCAAAGCCCGGCGCCGGAGAAGGGATGGCGCAGCAACTTTCCGGAACGGCTCTTGGCGTAGCCGGAGTTGCCCTTGCGAAATTCCAGCAATTTTCCCACGTCGTGCAGGATGCCGCCGGCGATGAGATAATCGAAATTGATCTGGAATGCAGCAGAGTAGTTCTCTGCCATGATCTTGCCGCAGGCGATGGCCATCTGAGTGACGGCGCGGACGTGCTGGCGGTAGCTGATCTTGGTGTCTTTGATCAGCAGGGTGAAGGGGATTTTATCCAGATCCTCCGGCGTCCAGCCGCCCAGACGAACGGCGTCTTCCAGAGTCGCCAGCGTCTGATCCTGCAGCGATTTGTCTTTTATCTGACCAATTTCCGGGAAAAGTCTCAGCAATTGATCTTTCATACATTGTCCCTAAGGTTTTGATGAGATCATCTGAGGCTCATTGTGGGGTTGAAATCCCGTACCAATGCCCAGCGGAATGTCCATCAGATCGGGATCATCGCCATAATTGATTTCATCCAGCAGGGTATTTTGCTGATCGAGGAGTTTCAACCGATAGTCGTAAGCGTCTATGGTCGTTCCCGCGGTGATGCCCAGGCCAAAGACGTCATTGGAGCTGAAGCCTGCGACGTCGTAGAGCTGCGATTCGAAAAAGTTGCTCTCTTCGCCGGCGGAATTCCGCTCATAAACGACGACTTTGACTCGGCCGGCATCGGGATAGGCGTCCACGTCCCACCAGAGATCTATGGATTCATAGTAGCCCGAGGGTGGCAGAGTGTCCACGGCATTATCCGTCCAGGCATCGTCGAACCAAGCGTGGAAGCCGTCCAGATCTTCCAGTCCGATTTCGGTCAGGCTGGCGATGGAATCATAAGGAATATCCACCAGAATCGCCCCATCGGCGTCATGCAGTTCCGCTCGGATGTCGTAGTAGTTTTTAGTTTGCGGCGGGATGAGGAAATCGAGCGTGTCGGTGGCTCCGGGATCGCGGCTGAAGAGATTGGTGCTGTCCATGATCTCAGGATTACTCCCAAAGGTGGTTTGGAGCACGTACACCAGTCGAAGGGAGGTGGTAGCGCCGGTGGAGAATTGCGGGCACCAACGGATTTGATATTCTGTCCAGAAGGCGTCTCCATCTTCATCGGTGACGCCGATTCCTGCGAGGCCCAGCGTGATCTCCGATGGCGGTTCGGCGACGGCAAAGGCCCAGGAGGCTGTATCGGAATGCAAACCGCCGGAATCCACGGCGAAAACATAGAAAACGTAATTTGTGCCGGGCGTGAGGTTGCTGTAGGTGATGGCGGTGGCGGACGTGGTCTGAAAGGAGCCGTCCAATTTGATGAAGTATCCGGCGAGATCGCCATCCTCATCATCTCCCTGCCAGACGAAATTGGCGTCATCGTCAGGATTGATGGTCGCGGGGGGACCCTGGGTGATCTCGACGGTCGGGGGATGAGCAATCGGCGGCGTCACGCCATCGTCTCCTCCGCCGCTGCTGCAGCCGAAGATCGCGATAGCCATAAAGGGGAAAATGAGCTTCTGCCAACGGGTATCCACGCGCATGATTCTCCTCTTGATTTGCTTCATTAGCGTTCAATCAGATGGCGCATCTCCTCCACCGCCTTAGATAATCCTACCAGGGCTGCTCGGGCGATGATGGAATGGCCGATATTGAGTTCCTGAATTTGTTCGATGGAGGCGACCGGTGCAACATTATGATAGTTCAGATCGTGACCAGCGGCGACGAAGAATCTTAGTTTGGCTGCGGCCAGAGCGGCAGAACGGAGATCCTCCAGGGCGAGATCTCGCTCCTGGGCGTTCTTAGCCGCGGCGTATATGCCGGTATGTAGCTCAACCGCCTGAGCCCCCGTCTTGGCGGCCTCGCGGATTATACCCGGTTCGGGATTGACGAAGATGCTGACCTCGATCCCCGCGGCGTTCAGAGTCGCCACGGCTTCTTTCAAGCGAATGATCAGGGACGATACGTCCAGACCGCCTTCGGTCGTGCGCTCGCCGGGGCGTTCGGGGACGAGGGTGACGACGTCCGGGCGCACCAGGATGGCTTTTTCGAGCAACGGCGGCGCAGCGGCCATTTCCAAGTTCAGGCGGGTATGAACGGTGGCGCGCAGCAACTCCAGATCCCGATCCTGGATGTGGCGGCGATCTTCGCGCAGATGGCAGACGATACTGTCTGCTCCGGCCAGAGTGGCCATTGCGGCGGCGGCGACAGGATCGGGATCTTTGCCGCTTCGAGCCTGCCGCAGCGTGGCGATGTGATCAACGTTGACGCCGAGTTTCATTTGGTAAACCTTAGCGCTTGTAGGGGCGCACGGTGGCGATTAGCCATCCCTTCGGGGCTGTGCGCCCGCACGATGCATCTATCAGAAGACCGTGTTATCCTTCCACGAGATAATTCTGAACTGGTCGCCCGATTCCTTCAGCACCGTGAAGCGGGCGAAGCCATAGATATCATAGGTGGATAAACCGCCTCCATAGAGCGAAAGGCTGAAGCTGACGTCGAATTCGAGGCTGGAATCGGCGGTAGAACTTTCCGAGATGGCCGGGGGGATGGCATACCAGACCAGAGCCACATCATCGAAATTGCGGAACAGACCGCCGGTGGCTTTCAGATCGGTATCGCGGCCCCATTGATCCTCGTGCGAATTCTCGACGTCATAGTAGAAGAAAACGAAATTATCGGCCAGGCAGTTGGAATAGCGCAAGGAATCCTGCAAGTTGTAGGCATTGCGAAAATTGGCCAGCAAATCCCCGACCGTCTGCTGATCGGTCCAGAGAGACTCCGCCGGATCGCCCAGGGCCGGGGCGAAGGGGTTCAGGCAGCCGGAAAGCAGAATCAAAATAGCCGGGAGGAAAGAAGCCTTTATTCTTGGATTAATTCTGCGCATGTGAGCCAGAAGGAATTCCTAGATCCTTGCAGATTTTAAGCGCCAATTTGTTGGGAATCTCTCGATGTCTGGGAACAGATGAAGTCTTGCGATTATTTGGATTCCAGTAAATGATGTGCTTTTTGCCATGCCGGAAAAATATGCAACCGTGTTTCTCAAGATGTCTTATTAAGGCGCGCTGCTTCATGATGTGGCAATCTTCAATTCCTCGCGAATAACTCGTTTTCCGCGGGATGCGCGGCGGGCAAGTTTCTTATTTGCATCCAAGATCAGCTCGACCGCTTCCTTTAAATTCCTTCGCACCTCCTCGATGGTCTTGCCCTGGGAATTGGCGCCGGGCAGCTCCTCAACGTATCCAATCCACCATGCGCCATCTCGTTCATAAACCGCGGTGAATGCATGCATCTGCCTCTTCCTTTCATTCCGTATCTTAGTACAACCCCGCCTTCAAATCCGTCCAGGACGGATAGCCTTCCACGTCTTCCCAGCGGTAGATGGCCCAGTAGCCGGTGGATGTGGGAGCCAGATAGAAGTCCGATACGCCGATCATCTCCTGGGGCAGCGTGGGATCGGACGTGTGAACCTGCAAATTATAAGGCCGCGTCAGGCGCACGGAATCGAGATTGCCGTAGGTGAATTCCGTGCCTTCGCCGAAGATCAGAAAGGGCGGATCTCCAGGCGTCATAATGGTGAAAAGATACTGTATGGTCTGGCTCTCTTCGGCATAACCCCAGGGGGTGCTGAGCGGCCAGCCTCCGGCGTTGGAGTTCGGCTCGAAGAGGAATCCCAAATCGCCATCGTCCGGCCCAAAAAAGCTGCGCAGGTAATTCTGGGCGTTCATCTCCGTCAGAGCCTGATTCATGTTCAGGAGCACCTGGGCGGCGGAGTTGGGCGGATTCCAGGGCGATCCGGTATCCAGCGGCGGCTCAGTGGGTCGCGTGCGAAACAGATCGCAGCCCGTCCCTGCCAGATTCAGCCAAAGCCAGCCTGAGGCGATTAGGGCGAACCTTGCCTTTTGATTCCTGAACATCCAAGCATCAGATGATTTATCTAATTAAGATACAACATCTACGAGCAAAAATCAAGTCCGCCGAAGCGGACTTTTTACAGGTATATTGGACCTGGTAGGGGCACGGCGCGCCGTGCCCCTACGGCTCTGCCCCTACAACTATTCGTCAGACCTTTGCGGCGACCGCCTTCGCCATTTCCATTGTCTTGGCCTGGCCGCCCATGTCGTATGTTCTGACCTTGCCTTCGGCGATGACGGCGGCGACGGCGCTTTCCAGGCGGGCGGCCTTGTCGGTTTCGCCCAGCCAATCTAACATCATCTTGGCGGATAAAATCGTGGCGATGGGATTGACCTTGTACATGCCCGCATATTTGGGAGCCGAACCGTGCGTCGGTTCGAAGACGGCGTATTTATCGCCTATGTTGCCCGCGCAGGCAAAGCCCAGGCCGCCGACCAACTGCGCGCAGAGGTCGGAGAGGATATCGCCGAACATATTCTCGGCGACGATGACGTCGTAGTCGAAGGGATTCTTGATCAACCACATGCACTGAGCGTCAATATTGGTTTCATAGAGTGGGATTTCGGGATAATTCTTGGCGACGGCTCGTGCCGCGCGGATCATCAGGCCGCCGGTTTCGCGCAGGACGTTGGGCTTGTCCACGACGGTGACCGATTTGCGTTTGTATTTGCGGGCGAATTCGAAAGCCTGGCGCACGATGTTCTCGCACCCCTTGCGGGTCATGATGCGCGTGGATAGGGCGATCTCTTCCAGCGGATGAACGCCGAATCCTTTCATTTTGGGGTGGATACAGAGGGCGTCGAAGATGGACTTGGGCAACGGGAAAAACTCCACGCCGCCGTACATTCCTTCGGTGTTCTCGCGGAAAACGACCAGATCAATATTTTCTTTATAATTCAGCGGATTGCCCTTGTATCCCTTGCAGGGGCGGATATTCGTGTGCAGGTTCAGCTTCTGACGCAACATGACAATGGGGCTGAAATAGCTGCGGCCTTTGCCCTGCAGTTCGGGGCGCAGTTCTTTGGCGGCCTCTTCCTTGGGTTTCGAGGTGATGGCTCCGAAAAGAGCGCAATCCGTTTCGCCCAGCAATTTGATCGTGCGATCCGGCAGGGCGTTGCCTTCACTGATCCAGAATTCCCAACCGATGTCGCCGTGAATGTATTCGGCGTCCACTTTCAGGGCATCCAATACCAGGCGGGCGGCTTCCATGACTTCTTTGCCGACCCCGTCACCCGGCAACCAGGCGATGCGGTATTTTGCCATAGACTCTCCTTTGTCAGTTCAAAGCAAAATTCTTAACCGCAAAGACGCAAAGGGAATGCAAGGGACCTAAAGAAACAGCATCATTCAAAAAGTGATCGAAAGGGTAAATCGATGGCTGGCTTCGAAATCCTCGGAAAGCGGTTGATAAGCATAATCGAAGGCGAAACGGGTCCAACTCAAGCCCGCGCCGGCCGAGATCTTACGCAGCTCGCTACCGGTCTGGTAGCCGAGGCGCAAGAAGAGGAGGTTTTTGTAGGAACCTTCAAGCCCGGCATGAATCCGCAGGTCGTCATCGAAATAGATTAAAGCATCGGCCAAGCCCTGCAGCGCGAAGTCCTGGTGCGCTAAAATCTGACCGCTGACGCCGGCTCCGATATTGGATGGCAGGGGTGTCTCCTCCTGCTGCAATTCGTTCATTTTGCCGATATTGCGCAGAGCCGCGGCGAAGGTGATGGGAAAGATCGCCGGGTGATAGGCAACGCCCAAGTCCGCGCTGAGGCCGGAGGCCTCTTCCACATAAATCTGTTGGTATAAAAATCGGCCAGTGACGCCCAGGGAGAGATTATGACGGATCAGGCAGCTAAGGCTTAAGCCCGCCGCCATGTCATGCGCCGAAAAGGTTTCCAGCGGCTGGTCGGATGGCAGCACGCGACGTTCGATGTCAGGAGTAGTGAATGAGTTAAAAGAGAGGGCGGCAGAAAACTTGCTATAATCGAAGAGAAGAGCTCCGGACTGCAAGGAAAGGTCGAGCAGCCAATCGGAGTAGGCGAAGGCGGCCTGAGACTGTTCAGAGAAGGCCAGGAGCGCCGGATTGTGGAAGGCTGCCATAGGGCCGTCAGATCCGGCGATGCCGGCTTCACCCAGCGCGACCGACCGAGCATCGGGGGCCATCTTCAGGAATGGCAGCGATCCGGAAGGTTCAGCCAGGGCGCCTGAGGCCAGCAAGAATAGGATCAGCGCGGATGTCAACGATTTCATCAATAGCTCACCGAAAAGGAGATGACCTGAGCGTCATAGGGCGGGACGTCCTGGATTTGATAGGCGTAGTCCAGTTGGCCGCGCAATTTCCAGACGGCAAAGCCCAGCCCCAGGCCGAAGGCCAGATCGCCATCATCATAACCGGTACGCAGGGAAAAGGCATAAGGCTCGTAACCGGCAAAGGTGTATTCTGCGCCCAAATGCAATTGCTGGTCTTGTTGATCGCTGGTCTCGAAATCTCCGGCCAGAAGCAGGCCGAAATCCCAATCGTAGGCGGCGCCCAGACGATAGATGCGCGGAAACTTATCCGTCTGAGTCGTGCCGTCGTTTCCGTAGAGGGTGCTGGTATCCCAGCGGTACTGGGCGTTGATGTGCCGGGCCTGAGCGCCCAGATACAGGCGGGGAATGGGATGGACCATCACTCCGGCATCGAAACCGACGCGAGTGCTCTTCAGGGTTTCATCCCGAGTCAGATCGGGGAAGCTGTTGTAGAAAATGACGGGCGAGACGCCGACGCTCAGAAGTTCCGAAAGGCGCAGAGCAAATGAGAAATAGAAGGCATTCTCCGAATTGCTGAAGGCGCCGATCTGATTTCCGTCGTTATCGCGGGCATCAATGTCTCCCGAATTGGATCCGATCCAGCCCACGCCGACGCCGGCATTCATGGCTTCTCCGGCGCGGCCTGTCAGGGGGTGCAGAGGCGCGGCGAAACCGACAACATTCAGTTGCCGATCCAGAGGCAGGAAGCTGTAAGAGGTCAGCAGCGTCATGCGATCCAGAAAGGGGAGCGAGGCGGGATTGTAATAAATCCCGTAACCGCTGGCGGGAAGAGCGACGCCGACGTCACCCATCGCCAGCGCCCGCGCTCCCAATCCCAGGCGCAGAAACGCCCCCGCCAATCCGGCATTGGTCCCCGCCCAGGTCTGAGCGGCCATTACGATGATCAACAACAGCCCTATCGAGCAAGCAGCCGCTGGACCAGTGAGAATTTTAGATTTTGCATTTTGCATTTTGATTATTGATATTAATAGATCACGGCCACTTTTCCCCAGATCGTGCTGGCTCCGGCGCGTTCGATACAGTAGTAATAAACTCCCGTGGCCACCTCTTTGCCGTCGCTGCGCCGCCCCAGCCATGCTTCATATTGATCTCCGGCTTCGCGGTGAGCATTCTCGATGATGGTGGCGACGCAGTCCATGGCGAAGTCGTACACCTTTACCGTCACATTTCCAGCGGCAGGTAAGGAATAGGCAAATCGGACGGCGAAGGGGGACAGTCGCGGCGAAAAGGGATTGGGGAAGGCGTAGGTCGAAGGCTGACCGGGATCAGAGATTGGCACGAAGGCGCGGTAGATGGTCCAGGTGTTGCCATAATCCGGACTTGAGGCGACGCCATCAGCCGTCCCAACCCATAGGGCACCATTATGGATCAAAGCGCTGTAGACCTCAGGATCGTAAAGCACTTCGCCCGTTTCAGAATCTTGAATAGGTGGAAGGAGCTGCCAATCTGCAAAAGGATAGGTACTCTTATGCAGCCCCAAATTACTGGCCACATAGGCGGCAGAATCATCGAAGGCGAAGTTATGGGCTTTGAGGGCTTGGACGGTATCGGTGAGCGGAACCGACCAGGTCAGTCCGCCATTCTCCGTCATGGACACGCCATAATATTCGCCCGAAGCCTCGGCTGGCCAGGAGGCCGCCCAGAGAATTTCGTGCGTGCTCCATTTTTGCAGGCCCAGAGCCGTGATGAAATTGCCAGAAATTCCGTCGCTGTGCCCGAAGTTCGTCCAAGTTTCTCCGTTGTCCAGGGATTTGTTAACGCCGGCCGCGGTGCCGACCCAGAGGACACTGTCATCGCCTACAATGGAAAAGGCGCGGTGGTTGAGATGATCAAGGGCCGAGAAGTCAAAGGTATCCGGCGTTACAACTTGCCAGATGGTATCGCCGGAGGCCAGACCGGCCAAATCCAGTCTGCGCAGACCGCCGCCCCAGGAGGCGATCCAGACATCCGTCGAGGTCAATAACAGGTCGTAAGTGACGTTTTGAATATTGGTGGTTGTAGGCTCGTAGGCCGTAACCGTATCCGAATCCACCGGCTGATCGAACCAGATCCAGGTGGCCCCGCCGTCAGGACTGAAACCGACTCCGCCTCCGGCCGGAAGATAGCCCACCGAAGTGGAAGCCGTATAGGCCGTCGCCGCCCAGATGGTATTGTCCTGAACGCCCAGCGCCGAGACCGAGCCGTGGCCCAGGCCGTCGCTCTCGTCATAGGACTGCCAGCCGCCGCCCAACCAGAGGGAGATTCCTCCGCCCGTGCCCATCAGAACATCGTCGCCGAAGGGGATGATATCAATGACGGAGTTGGAGAGGAGCCGCTCCGCCTCGGGGGATCCTTCGGAGATCAGGCGATGGCCGGTCTTGCCGGGGAGCTGAGCGAAGGTCAGGGGGGTCAGAAAGAGCAGCGCAAGAAGAAGAGATCGTTTTGGGGCTGCACCCCTCGAAATGACCATTGAGGATAGGCGCCATAGCGCTTTGGAATAGCTCAAGGAACAACCCATAGGCTATCAATGATTTCGTTTTCATAGCCGGCCAAATCGGAGGCGCGCAGATAGAAATGATACTGGCCGAGCTGAGCGTTCGTGTCCATAAAGGCGGTCATGGTATAGATGGAATCGCCCGCTGCCTCATCGCCGGCATAGCCGGAAGCCCAGAGGCTATCTACAAAGGGCAGACCGTTGTCGAACATGGGGAAGGGATTGCCATTGTTGGACCATTGGCCGTCGGGTTTGAGAGAGCGAAGTTCAACATCATTTATATCGAGGACGGTCTGGTCATCCCAGGTGCGAACCGTGATCAGGAAATTGATCGAGCCGGACTGTGGCTTAATCACCGTATCGGGTAGCACGGGATCAGCAAGGTACGGCGGCCGGTTCTCTATATAAACCGACTTGCCCAGAGAATCGCTGATTAAATTAAATGTATCATAAGCGCGAAAGGCGAAGGTGTAGAAATTGGAATCGAGCCCTACGGCGAAATCGCCGGAAATCGTGTGGCCGAAATTGATTTGATCCAACGCCGTCAATGGCATCGGATCGCCTAAGGGCGTGCCCGAGTTCGTGTAGAGGGTCATCTGGACGCTGACCACGGAATCGCCGAAGGCGGCGTCTGGATCGAAGGCTTGCAGGCTGATCTGGTAGGGTGAAAAGCCCGAATAGAGAGTATCGGGAAGGTTGAGATTGGAAATCTGGGGAGGCAAGCTCAAGGAAATAATAATTGTATCCTGAGGCGTCCAGGCGATTTCATGGTCGCGCCAGGCCTGCACGGCGATGTAGTAGGTGCCGGCTGAATCCGCAAACCGCGAATTGATGAGGCGAGTGAAGTAGCCGTTGTTGGCGACCAGGTCTCCGGAGCGGGAGCTGGCAAAATCAGGAGCATCGCTCCGCAAAAAGGCGCTGGCATCGTCATAAAGATGAAACGTCGCGACGTTCTGGCCGAGGGAGGTGATGACCACACCGATGACTGAATCCACCGCCTGAGGGGATACCGCGAGTACCTCCACCTGGACGGTGTCGAAAACGGTCGTGCCGAAAACCAGATTGGAGAGCCGGCTTCGCCATTGGGATTCGAATGGGGGAGCGGGCGCCAGAGGGGAATCTTCCTGCTTGGTGCAGCCTATCAGCAGCGGAAGTAGAAGCAGACCGGGAAGCAGAAGGGATAGTTTCATGCCGTTTGGATTTATCAGGTAATGGGATGGCCGTCCCACGATGGGCTTTTATAGCATTATACGAAATCCGGGCAATTACAGATCCGCTCAAATTAAGAAGAAAACATACAATAATCGAGCGGCTCAGGCAAGCCCCTTTGCGAAATTTAAGCATGGAAGAATACGCCGCTTAAGTTGCAAAAGGGGGCGGTTTTCCCTTGACAAAGCAGCCTAAAAGGAGTATTTTTATACTGCAAATAGAATGCCGATTTTATGAATACTATTCCCCAGAATTTAATCGAACGAATTAAGCCCATCGAGCTGTTGCTGCTGGATGTGGACGGGACTCTTTCCGATGGGCGGCTGCATTACGACGCGGAATGGATTGAAGGCAAGTCCTTCGACGTGCGAGACGGATTCGGCATCTACCTGGCGCATCATTACGGGATCAAAACCGGCTTGGTCACCGGCCGCCAGTCGCGCATTGTTACCGAAAGGGCTCGCGAGCTGAATATTGAGCTGGTCTATCAGGGCCGGTTCGATAAGGGATTGATTCTGGATGAGATCATCAACCAGACAGGGCTGAAGCCTGATCAGATCGGATTCGTGGGGGATGATCTATTCGACTTGCCATTGTTGAAGAGGGTCGGTTTCGCGGCCGCTCCGGCAGATGCGCATGAGGAGGTGCGAAGCCGGGTGCATTTCGTATCGCAGTATGCCGGGGGGCGGGGAGCGGTGCGCGAGGTGATTGAATTGATCCTCAAGGGCAAAGGACTGTGGGAGGAAATCTTGCAGAGGTTTTACCCGGCAAGCTAAGGGAGGTTCGTGGCGAGGAAGAAAAATTCAGGAAATCATACGCTCGATGAGTGCCGCCGAGTCATTCAGATCGAAGCGGAGGCGGTTCGGGGGTTGCTGGGCCGAGTGGACAAGAAGATTCTCGAAGTCCTGGAGATTCTGGAGGCGTGCGGGCGGCGCAGCGGGCGCGTGATCCTGACCGGCATGGGAAAATCGGGACTGGTGGCGAGAAAGATCGCCGCCACCTTCTCCTCGACGGGGACGCCGTCACTCTTTTTGCATCCCACAGAGGCGGCTCACGGGGATGTCGGCGTGGTGAGCCCTCGAGACGCCGTCATGGTCATCTCCAAAAGCGGTCGCACGGACGAGCTGGAAGCCCTGCTGCCGGCTTTTCGTTTGTTGGGAATTCCTGTCATCGGGCTGTTGGGCGATCCCAAATCTCCTCTGGCCGAGCGCTGCGACGTAGTGGTGGATGTATCAGTGAAAGAGGAGGCCTGCCCCTTTGATTTGGCTCCAACAGCTTCCACCACGGCAGCTTTGGTGATGGGTGACGCTATTGCTATCGCGCTGCTGTTTCGGCGGGGCTTCACCCAGGAGGATTTCGCATTGCTGCATCCGGGCGGGACGCTGGGACGCCGGCTGCTGACGCGGGTGGAATCGGTCATGCACACCGGAGATGAAATCCCCATCGTCCGGAGAGATGCTCCGCTGAAGCAACTGATCCTGGAGATGACCAGCAAGAGGCTGGGGGCGACTTGCGTCGCGGAAAACGGCAAGCTGCTGGGGATTATCACCGACGGCGACCTGCGTCGGCTCCTGGAGCGGCAGGTGGATTTGACCAAAGTCCGCGCGCTGGATTTGATGACCGTGAATCCCAAGACCATTGAACCTGAGGCATTGGCCACGCGAGCGATCAACATCATGGAACGTTACAGCATCATGCAATTGGTCGTGACCAAACGCACCGGAGAGTTGGCGGGGATCGTGCACATGCACGATTTGCTGAAGTCGGGAATTGGATAACCGAATGATGCGCGATATCAGGGCGCTATTTCTCGCTCTGTTGGTCATGGGCTGCTCCCAATTGCCTGAATCGCAGACGAGCGAAGGCGGGGAATCCCAGACTCCGGACCGCGTGATTTGGAATGGCCGGATCGAGGTGACTGAAGGTGGAAAACTGAAATCGGTCATCCGGGCCGGAAAAATCAGCACCTTTGAAAAGCGCAAGATCACCGAACTGGATAGCGGCGTGGTCGTTGACTTTTATAATAAGCAGGGAATTCATTCGTCCACGCTGACATCACAGCGGGCTAAAGTCGAGGAGGTGACCGATCTTTTCATGGCGCAGGGCGACGTCGAGGTGGTGTCAGACAGCGGAGCGACGCTGCGCAGTGAGCGGTTGTATTGGGATCGCAAAGAACGGCGAATCCGATCGGATACCCTGGTGATCATGACGACAGAGTACGACTCTTTGCGCGGATTCGATTTTGAAGCGGAGGAGGATCTGACATCATGGCGTTTGCAGCGGCCCACCGGGCAGACATTTCGCAGAGTGGGGAAACCGTGAGGCGCGTTTTTGGGGTGTCGGGATCAGGGATGTCTTTGGTTATTCAAATGCCTATTGTGCTCTTTGTTTGCTTGGCCGCTTTCGCGGGGCACACGAGAGCTCAGGCGCCAATAGAACTGCGACAGGCCGATCTGCTGCGCATTGAGCAGGGTCCGGCGGGGCCGATCCGATATCTGGATGGGAATGTCTGGATCGTGCAAGATACGCTCTCCATCACCGGCGACCATGCCATTTACGATGAAACCGCGGGCACGATTCTCTTCTCGGGAAACGTCCATTTCAAAGAGCCGACCAGGCAATTCTGGGCTGATCAGGCAACCTATTACGAACTGGATGGGCGGGCGACCGGCGATGGCAATGTTCGCATCGAACAGGATTCCGTCGAGATTTTCTGCGATCGGGCGGTTTATCATGAGGCGCGGCGCGAAGTGAATCTGGTGGGACGGGTGCGGCTCAATTCGCAGCGGGAGAATGCCCGGCTGACGGGCAACCTGGGGACTTATAACCGCGAGACTGAACGAGGAGCGATGACCCAGAATCCACAACTGGTGCGCTATTTCTCCGAAAGAGATTCCATGGTGGTAACGGGGCGAGTCATCGAGTATTACTTTAATTCCCAAGAGGCGATTGTTACCGATAGCGTTCACCTGCAGCGCAACGATTTCGATGCCTGGGGGCAGCGACTTGTTTATAAGGATGAAGGGGAGTGGGCACAGCTAACAGGTGACCCGGTTCTGAAGCGTTCGCGGGACGTTATGCAGGCGGACACGGTTGAAGCTTTCTTCGAGGACGAGCGCATTAATCGAGTGGTGTTGCTGGGGCGGGCGCAGGCGGCCGCGCCGGTGGATTCCCTTCTGCCGGAGCCGGTCAATCGCGCCACTGGACGACGGATGGAATTAACTTTCAAGGGCAGCGAGATTGACAGCCTTTATATTCAAGGCAATGCGGCCAGTCTATACTATCTTCGCGAGCGTGAAGGTTCCGAAGGGGCCAATCTGGTTTCCGGGGATCGCATCAAATTGTGGATGCAGGAGGGCAAAGTCCGCTGGATCAGCGTCGAGGGAGGTACGGAAGGGACCTATTATCCCTGGCAATTCGAAAAAATAATATCAGCGAGCGAACAGGGCGCCGCTGTCGCGCCGCGTCCGATGCGGGCGGAGGATTGATGGAGGGCAGCGCGACCTTGAATGGACAGGTTCTTCTCTGCCGCGACCTGGTGAAAGTTTATGGGCCGCGGCCGGTGGTGGATCACGTTTGCCTTGATGTGAAGCAGGGCGAGATCGTCGGCCTGCTGGGCCCGAACGGCGCCGGCAAGACGACCACCTTCTACATGATGACCGGCATGATCCGGGCGACGGAAGGGAAGATCCTGCTCCAGGATCAGGATATCACCCGACTGCCGATGTACCGGCGCGCGCGGTTGGGGATCGGCTACCTCTCGCAGGAGCCTTCCATCTTCCGCAAGCTGACGGTGAAAGAGAATATCCTCGCCATCCTGCAGACTCTCCCCATCGGCCACAAAGAGAGGAAAAGCAGGCTGGACGATCTGCTGCAGGAGCTGTCCATCTCGCATTTGGCAAATAGAAAGGCCTACAACCTTTCGGGCGGCGAAAGGCGCCGGGTGGAAATCACGCGGGCGCTGGTCACTCATCCCAAATTCATTCTGCTCGACGAACCCTTCGCCGGAATAGATCCCATTGCGGTAGGCGATATACAGGAGTTGGTCGGAGGGCTGAAGAAGCGGGGCATCGGCGTCCTGATCACCGATCATAATGTGCATGAAACGCTCTCCATCACCGATCGAGCCTATCTGCTCTACGAGGGCAAAATCCTGAAATCCGGCAGTTCGGATTTTCTGGCGAACGATCCGGAAGCGAGAAAACTCTATCTGGGGGATAGCTTCAAGCTGGAACGATGACCTAATCTCTTTTGGCGTCCCATGGTTCAGACCTTACGACAAGATTTGCGGCAGCGCCTGGAGCTGGCCATTCAGCCGCTGCAGATTCTGCGATCCGAGCTCATCCAGTTGCCGCTCCTGGAGCTGGAGCTGCGGGTGCGCGCCGAGTTGACCGAAAATCCCTTTCTCGATGAGTTGGAAACACCGGAGGACGAACCGGTCGAGACCGATGAAGAGCTCCCGGTTCCCCAGACGGCCGAGGAGCTGGACGAGGAGGATAAGCAGGAGCGGCCGGCCAAAATTGAATCCACGGAAGTGGATTGGGAGAGCGTGCTCAATGATGAAGACTACTATGAATACCGGCCTCGAGCCTTGCCCGCCAGCGTTGAACTCCAAGAGGTCCCGCGCCCGACCACGCAGACGCTCTCTGAATATCTGATTTCGCAGTTGCACATGGATCGGCTGATCGGCCACGATGCGGAAATCGGAGAGTACATCATCGGCAATTTGGGGCCGGACGGCTATCTCGAAATCAGCGTCGAGCAGATCGCTCAGGACTTGAATGCAGATCCGCAAAAGGTCGAAGGGATACTCAAGCGCATTCAGACCTATGATCCGCCGGGTATCGCTGCGAGATCTCTGCAGGAATGCCTGCTGATTCAATTGGAATTGCAGCCCCATCCCGATCATGTCGCGCTGCGCATGGTCAAGGAGTGCTTCCCGGAGTTTATCAGCAAGAAGTATGAGATCATCGCCAAGAAGCTGGAGATTTCGCTGGAGCAGGTGCGGCAGGCTTTCGACATCGTCACCCGGTTGAACCCCAAGCCGGGGGAAGGGATCTTCGACGAGAAGACCAATTATATCGTGCCGGATCTGGTCGTGACGCAAGTGGGCGAGAAATTCGAGGTGTTCCTGAATGAAGGCAATATCCCGAATTTTTATATTAATAGCGAATACCGCGACATGGTGCTGTCGCGCAAGAAGGTGGACAAGAAGACGCGGGAGTTCGTCCAGCGGAAATTGGAATCGGCGCGCTGGTTCATCAACGCCATTCATCAGCGGCGCACGACCATGCTGCGCACCATGCGGGCCATCGTCAAGCGGCAGGAAGATTTTTTCCGGCACGGCAAGGAACGCTTAAAGCCGATGATCTTGCAGGATATTGCGGACGAGATAAGCATGGATATCGCGACCATTTCGCGCGTCACGAATGGCAAGTACGCGCAAACCGATTTCGGCGTGTTTGAACTCAAGTATTTTTTCAGTCAGAGCATGGAGAACCAGGACGGCGAAGAGGTCTCCACGAAGATCATCAAGGCCCGGCTGAGGGAGATCGTGGACGCGGAAGACAAGGCCAATCCCTATTCAGACGAGAGACTGGCGGAACTGTTGGCGGAGGCGGGTTATCCCATCGCGCGGCGCACCGTGCAGAAATACCGGGAGCAAACGGGCATTCCGGTAAAGAGGCTGCGCCGGGAGATCATCGCGGAGACGCGCCCGCCAGAATCCAGAATCGAGATTTCAGAAGCCAGACTGGAAATGCCCCAATCAGAGGTTGATCAATCACGAATAACCAATCCTGAGACTCAAAAAACAGATTCCCAACAAACAAATCCTGAGGAATAGATATGGCATTGACACCGGGTACAAATATCCCATTGGGCTCACCCTGCCCGGATTTTCATCTTCCGGCGGTGGATGGGAAAAAATACAGGCGCGATGATTTCAAAGATAAGCAGGCGCTGGTGGTGATGTTCATCTGCAACCACTGCCCCTACGTGATGGCCGTGGAAGATCGTCTCCTTCAACTGCAGCGGGAGTACGAAGGGAAGAGCGTGCAGTTCGTGGGCATCTGCGCCAATGATCCCACAGATTATCCTGAAGATTCCTTCGAGAATCTCAAGAAGCGCTGGACGCAAAAGCAGTATAAGTTTCCCTATCTGCACGACCTGGAGCAGACGGTGGCCAAGGAATTCGGGGCGGTATGCACACCCGAATTCTACGTTTATGGACCGGATCGCAAACTCGCCTACCACGGGCGACTGGACGATAACTGGCAGCAGGCGGATAAGGTCACCCGGCGCGAGATGAAGGAGGCGATAGACCTGCTTCTGACGGAAAAGAAACCGAGCGCGAATCAGACGGCTTCGATGGGATGCTCAATAAAATGGAGGAAGTAGAGTTTGATCCCGGCTACCTGCAATCGCCCATCATTTGTCAGCGTTCGGCCTTTAAATGAAACGAGGCGTCTTATGTTTTGCAGAGTTTCTTTGATCGTCTCCGGATTGGCGATGATGTCCTTGGGGCTGGGATCGTGTGACGATGATTCTCAATCTTCACCTCCGAGGATCAGTGAGGAGGCCAAAGCCTATGCCGATGCGCACTGGACCAACTGGGATGGGGGATTTGGCAGTTTTTGGGAGCAGGGTATCTGGCTTAATTGCCACATGGATTACGAATACTATGCGGCGAGCTTTTTTGGAATGGACGGCGACGACGCGACACAGGATGACAACTTCATGGGGACTATCGAAGAGTGGTCGGAATTGCCCTGGGGCCCAGTGGAGGGTGAAGATCGTCTGGATTATTTGCCCGAAGATGGCTTCACTCATCATGCTGATTACGGAATCCGGGATGACCAATTCTATGAATTCATCGGGCTATATGATCAGTTTGGCGCCGGCTGGCCGGCAGATGGAGATCTGCCCCTGCCGGAATATGAAGGCACCAATCCGGCTTGGGATTATCGGGATATGCCCCATGAGAATTGGATGTGGGAAGCGGAGAACAGTTATCGCAATACCTACCTGAACATGATCGGAGGTGGAGGCAATTGAATGAGCGCTTGGCTTGAGCGCTGGTTTGGGCTGAAGCAGCAGCAGTCCAGTCCTCGAACGGAAGTGCTGGCCGGCGTCACCACGTTCATGACGATGGCCTACATCATCTTCGTGCAGCCGGCGGTGCTGTCGCAGGCAGGGATGGATTTCAATTCCGTGATGATGGCGACCTGCCTGTCGGCGGCGGCGGCCAGCATGTTCATGGGAGTGCTGGCCAATTATCCGATCGCTCTGGCTCCCGGAATGGGGGAAAACTTTTTCTTCACCTTTACCGTAATTATCGCCGCCGGCGTGCCCTGGCAGACGGCTCTGGGAATTGTGCTTTTGTCGGGCCTTCTCTTCATGTTGCTGAACCTTTTCCGCATCCGCCAGGCGCTGATTGACGCCATTCCGGAATCTCTGAAGCACGCCATCGCCGGAGGCATCGGGCTGTTCATCGCCTTCATCGGATTGTCGGAGGCGGGAATCATCACTCGCAATAATGGCCCGCTGGCCGGAGCGGTGTTTTCAGGCGAATTGACGATCCCGGCTCTGCTGGATCGGTTGGGATTATACGAGGTTGCCAGCGGAGCGGTGAAATTGGGGGATCTCTCCAATCCAGGAACCTTGCTGGCGATCTTCGGCATCGTCGCGACCTTCTTCTTTCTGGTGCGGCGCATCAAGGGGGCAATTTTCTGGGGCATATTGCTGACGCTGATCGTGGGTTTGATCAGCGGGCTGGTCCAGTGGCAGGGGCTGGCATCCGCGCCGCCTTCCATGGCGCCGACATTTTTAAAGGCGGATCTGCTGGATGCCTTGCAGATGAAGTATCTGCCCATTATCCTGGTGTTTCTATTCATGGCGGTGTTCGATACCATCGGGACGATGATCGGAGTATGCGACCGGGCGGGATTTATCAAGGAGGGAAAACTCCCGAAGGCGTCGCGGATTCTGTGGGTGGATGCCACCGGGACGATGCTGGGGGCGCTATTCGGGACTTCCACCGTTACGGCTTATATTGAATCGGCGGCGGGCGTCGAGGAGGGCGGGCGCACGGGCCTGACTGCGATCGTCACCGGGCTCTTCTTTCTGGCGGCCATCTTCTTCTCGCCGCTGATCCGGATGGTGGGAGGAGGCGTGCCCGCGGCGCCGGGGAGCTCGCTGCTGCTCTATCCGATCACCGCGCCTGCACTGATCGTGGTGGGCTGCTTGATGATCCAATCCGCCGCCAAGATCAAGTGGGATGACCTGACCGAAGCCATCCCGGCGTTTTTGCTCATGATCGGTATGCCGCTGACCTACTCCATCGCGGATGGGCTGGCGTTCGGATTTATCACTTATCCCTTGCTGAAGATATTTTCCGGCCGGGTGAAGGAGACGAGCTGGTTGGTGTATCTGTTGGGAGTCATTTTTGTGGCCCGCTATATTTTCCTGCGATGAGAACGGCGGTTATTGGCTGGGGAATTACCCCCGCCCTACGGTGATTGCTTTGCCGTCAGGTCACCGGCCTGCGGCCCTAAAACCTGATGAAGCGGAAAATAATCGGCTTTGAATCGCGGACAGATTGCCGCAAGGCTTGACGAAACCCAGGATTAGGAAGGAGGTATTGTTATGGAGGACATAATTGCTAGGGCAAAAGAGTACTCGAGGAGTGCAGGTCGCACGGGTTTGGCACACTACTTTGTGGCCATCGAAAGCGGCCGCAGAAATGCAATTCTGGTTGTCGCCAGTGTCGCCTTGAGTGCCGCAGTGGGCACATCGGTCTTTTCGGAATTTGCCAAGGAATGGCCGAAACTAACTGGAATGGTCGCTCTTATTGCTGCAGCCTTAACGGCCGTTCAGGCGAGCTGGAAACTTGGAGATCAGTGTGAAAAACATAGAGTATCTGGAACGCGCTATGAGGCACTTAGGCGGCAAGTGGACATGCTCGAACTTATAGTAGCTGGTAAAGACATCGCCAGGGGGGCGGGGCTGTTAAAGCTTGATGAGCTTGGCGGAGAACTATCAAAATTGGCCGCGGAGTCGCTGACGCTGCCGAGTCGCCTTTATGATAAGGCGAAGAGGACTTTCGATAAAAACCATCCAGAGAAGATTCTCGACAAAAACCATTCATAATAGACTCATTAAAGGTCTTGCTGGCGGGTGAGTCACCCTCGCCCCACGGTGATCCCTTTGCCGTCAGGTCACGGGCCGAAGGCCCTAGGACCTGACGGAACGGTGAATGACGAAATTAATTTAATCCGAATTCCAGCCGTTTTAGCGCTCCGGCGGAATCTCAATCTCGAGATGATCATATGCGGGACAAATTGGAGATACTAAAATCCAAGCTGGACGCTCGCCGGCCGCTGAGCGAGGAGCAGGTCAAGCGGATTGACGACGTCTTGCTGCCGCGGCGCATTTTCGCCACCAACGCCTTTGAGAATCACAGCCTGACGCTCGATGAGACGCGCTATTTTCTGGAGACGCAGCGCATGGTGGTGGGAAAGTTGGAGCGGGAGTTCGGGCGGGTGCGAGGAGTTCTGGAAGCGATGCGCCGCACGCGGGAGCTAATGGTGCAATCGCGGGATTTAAGCGAGGAGGTTGTCCAGGAATTGCACCGAGTTTTGACCACGCCGATCGGGCTGGACGACCGCTACTGCCCGGGGCAATATAAAGATCGAGATCTGCCGATCCTGGGCGCGGATGGCACGCGACTGGACTTCGTCAGCCACGAAAGAGCGCCTGAAGAGGTGGGAAAACTCTTAGCCTGGTACGGCTCGCATCGCGATAATTTACACGCTGTGGACCTGGCGGCGCGCTTTCACTGTTGGTTTTCACGCATCCATCCTTTTATGGAAGCCAATGGGCGCATGGCGCGGCTGTTGGATGATTATATCCTGGAGCGCGCCGGCTACGGCCCGACGCTTTTCGATGAACGCCAACGCTACTATGCCGCCCTGCGCGCGGCGGAGCGCTCCATTGTCAGCCAGAATCGAGACGTCTGCCCGGATGAAATTGACGTGAGCCCCATCGTCAGTCTGATCGAGACCGCCTCGGCGGCGACTCTGCAGATCATGATCGAGGCGCTGGAAGAGCGGATCAAGCCCGGGGGAACCGATCTGGATACGCGCATGCAAATTTTCGACAAGATCCTCTCCGGCCACGTGGATTCTCAAGAAGAGCGGCGGATTCAGGAAGACAAGGAAACGACCAAGCTGGCGATCTCGCGCGAAATCGAGGAAACATTAAAGCAGCGGGTGCGCAGCAAAATCGTCCCGTTCGTGCTGGCCGGGCCGATTAAGTTCCAGCAGAACAACCAGCAGCTCAGCCCTCTCATTTCAGAGGCAACCCAGAAGCACAATCTTTCGTTTGCTCCATCGGAGATTCTATATGAGTATCATTTCGCGCCGGATTTGAAAGAGATTGAGACTCGCGGGATGCCCCTCAAGCCCTTCATGAAGTTGCTGAGCTTATCCATTTTGAGTCATGGCAAAAACGTCGGCGTTTACAGCGGCATCCTGCCCTTCGATTTCGGGAAAATCTATATCAAGCAGGAAAATCGCGCCGAGATCATCATGAAATTGGATCCGGGCAGCGTGCGCGAGATGCAGGGCGATGCGGCCTATCAAAATTGGGATCTGAACGCGTTGAAAAAGTTTATATTCGCCAGTCTGGATGAGTATTTCGGCAGAATAGAATTAGAATACATGCAGACCCTCAATGGGGGATCAGCTACCTGAGCGATGGCGGAGGATTAGGTGATGAGATGGCGAATTCGCTTTTGGATGGCCGTGATCGGCGCTTCCCTCGCGGTTCCTTTGATTCGGGGCGGCCTTCTTTGGGCCTGCGATCCCCGATCGGTTTCGCCGGGATCTTGCGGAGGCCGTGGGTCAGACGCGGCAGTTGTGCCGCTCCCTTTTGGCTTCGATGAGACCGACGTCTATTCGACGCCGGCCAACTGCGATGGAGCCAATCTGCCCGGGCCGAACTGCCACCCCTCGGTAACGGCGGACGGTCAGTGGCTCTTTTTCGAATACGACCAGGATGCGCTGGGGATGGGGCAGATGGACATCTATATGGCGACAGCCAACGGATCGAGTTGGAATCCTCCGGTAAATTTGGGTCCGCCGGTGAATACCCCGTGGCACGAAGGCAAGCCGACTGTGACGCCGGACGGCAGCGCGCTCTATTTTCAGGCAACGCGGCCTGGAGGATTGGGCGGAAGTGATATTTATGTGTCTTATTGGACTGGTTCAGGCTGGGGGGCGCCTCAGAATTTGGGATCGTCCGTGAATTCAAATTTCGATGAATCCACACCCTATATTTCGTATGATAGCCAAAGGCTATACTTTCAAAGCGCCAATCGCCCGGGCGGGCCGGGCGGAGGTGATCTATGGATGAGCCAGCGCAGCGGAACCACCTGGGGAGCGCCCGCGGCGCTATCACCGCCGGTGAATACGCCCGCTCTGGAATGGTATTGTTGCGAATCGCCGGACGGTAATGAGCTCTACATTATTAGTAATCGCATGGGGGGATACGGCAATATAGATCTGTGGCGTTCGGTGCGCCAGGTGAGCGGGCAGTGGGGGCCGGTGCTGGTGCTCCCTGCACCGGTCAACACAGCCAATGCCATCTGTTCGCCGTTCATGGCGGCGGATGGCCGGCTCTTCTTCGGCGGTTGGTTGGAAGGCGGCTACGGCGATCTGGACGTTTGGTGGACGCAATGGAGCGCCGTGAGCCGCGCTTCGGAAAGCGCGTCGGATTGGGAGATTCCGGCGATTGATGAGTGGAATCCGGGAACGGCTCTGCCGGGAGCGACGGTTGTGCTAACGCTCTTGCAAACACGCGCGGGCGCAGTCCTGGCTGGCACCTATCCCAATGGATCGGTCTACCGTTCGACCGATGGCGGGCGTTCCTGGTCGGCGCCGATTCCGCTGCCGGGCGCCATGCGCGTTTTTCGCTTGCTGCAGGCTCGCAGTGGTGTAATCCTTGCGGCAACCTACCCCAACGGAGACGTCTTCAAATCCACCAATGATGGGCTATCCTGGACGAACTGCGCCAACCTTCCGCTGGCAACCGAAGCCCGAGCGCTGCTGCAGTCGGCAGATGGCCGCATCTATGTCGGCTGCGCGCCGAATGCGAAAATCTATTGGACGGACAATGACGGCGCTTCATGGAATCTCTGCGGAGCGCTCGGATTTTCAGCCAGTTCAATGGTGTACGATCTGGTGCAGGATAATTACGGGCGAATTTATGCCGGCGCCTGGTCGGCGGCGAGCGCTTTCTACAGCGACAACGGCGGAGTGAGTTGGCAGCCTTGCTCTGATTTTCCGATCGAGTCGTTGTGGTATGCCGTGCAGTCGCTGCTCTGCGTCGGGGATACGCTCTATGCCGGATGCTGGGTGCATGGCCTGGCCGAGACGAATGGGCGAATCTTCCGATCTCCCGATCGCGGGGCAACCTGGCAGCAGACGCAGCTCATCGCGGGCAGTTCGGATATCTGGGAATTGGCTCAGGAGCGGAGCGGCCAGCACTTGGCGGCTCTCGGCACCCTGGCGTCGGGCGAAATCGTCTATCGCTCGGCGGACGGAGGGCAGACTTGGATCTCCACGGGAAGGTGTTCCGGAGTGCGGGAAGCCTATTGTCTGCAACTGCTGCCGCGCGGGATTCTGTTGACGGGAACCGCGCCGGGAGGCGTGGTATTTCGAAATGCGTCCGTTCTCCCGTCCGCGGAGCAACCCCAGGAACGGCTTTTGTTGACCGGCCATCCGATTCCTTTCAACTCAAGTGTGCATCTGGATTGGGATTCCGGCTCAGAGTCGTTGCAAGAGATTGGCATTTATGATCTGGCGGGGCGGCTGGTGAAAAAACTCGATGCCGAAAATGCGGCGCAACGGCAGGCCGTTTGGGATGGGCGCAATGCGACGGGAGACGCGGTGGCCGCCGGCATCTATCTCTGCAAGGCCCGGAGCGCGATGCGCGAGGAAGTCCTAAAATTAGTTTACCTGCGCTGAGAATTCGGAAATGGACCTTCGGGAATACTCGCTTCTCTCTATAGAAGAGCTGGAGCGCCGCATCCGGCGAGCCCGGGAGGAGAAGAATGCGGTCTTGCTGGTGCACAATTATCAGAGGCTGGAGGTTCAACGTGTCGCCGATTATTTGGGCGATTCTCTGGGGCTGGCTCAGGAAGCGGCGCGAACGCAGGCGGCCATGATTATTTTCTGCGGCGTGGATTTCATGGCGGAGACGGCCAAGATATTGAATCCCGGAAAACGGGTGCTATTTCCCGATCTGCGGGCGGGATGCCCCATGGCGCGCATGATTAACGCCGATTCCCTGCGCGAGGCGAAACAGAAATACCCAAAGGCCGTGGTGGTCACTTATGTGAATTCCACCGCTGAGGTGAAGGCGCTATCCGATATCTGCTGCACCTCGACTAATGCGGTGAAGATCGTCAAATGGCTGGGCGACCGGCAGATCCTGTTTACTCCGGATCGCAATCTGGCGGAATATTGCCGGCAGCAGACGGGTGCGGACATTATTCCCTGGCCCGGGCACTGCTACGTCCACGACGAATTTCGGCCCGCGGATGTCGAAACCGCCCGGCGCGAGCATCCCGGCGCCCTTTTTATCGCGCACCCCGAATGCCGGCCGGAGGTGATCGCTCTGGCCGACAAGGTATCTTCGACAACGGGGATGGCCGACTATGTTCGCGACCATCGGGATCAAATTGCCAAAATCGGGATAATCATCGGGACCGAGATCGGGCTGGTCGAGCAGTTGCAGGCGCGTTATCCCAAACTACCGATCTTTGCGCTGACATCGGGCGCGGTTTGCGCGACGCAGAAACTAACCACGTTGTCCAAGGTCGCCTGGTGTCTCGAGAATGAAATGAACGAAATTACTCTGGACGAAGAGATCCGGCGGCAGGCCTATGGCGCCGTCAAACGCATGATCGAACTTAGCTGAAATCTACCATGTGGCGACGAATACGACTTAATTTTCTGACGGGGCTGCTGGTCTTGCTGCCGCTCTATTTGACCGGCTTGATCCTGGTCAAGCTTTTTCTAATCATAGACGGGATTCTGAACCGTCTGGTTACGCGTGCCGTGGTGGCGGCTTTGAGGCTGCCGATCAGTGATGATCAAGTGTTCTATGGGTTAGGGATCGTGACGCTCTTCTTCGTGATCCTCGGCGTGGGATCGCTGGCGCGTAATTTTATTGGAAAGAAGGTTTTGGCCGGATTCAATAGGAAGATAGATCGGATTCCCATCATCAAGAGCATCTACAAGACGCTGCGGCAGATTATTGAAGCGCTGCTCTCTACGAACCGCGAGGCTTTTCAGAAGCCGGTTCTGATCGAATATCCCCGCCAGGGCCTTTACTCGGTTGCATTTCAGACGCAGGCCAGCGGAGGTCCGCTGCAAGAAAATATCGGCGAAGAATCCATCACGGTGTTCCTGCCCTCCACTCCCAATCCCACCACTGGCTTTGTCCTCATCGTCCCCAAGTCTCAAGTTCACGAAATCAACATGAGCACCGAAGACGCCATGAAGCTGATCATATCGGGCGGCGTCATCGCCGGCGAAAAGAAGGAACCTTGAAGTTCGATCGGCTGGCAATTCTGGCGATTATATTGATTGTTTTGGGGACCTCGCCCGCCCGGTCTCAACCGGATTCGGTTCAAATATATCTTTATCATGGATTGGACGAGATGGGCGCGGGAAGTTCCTTTTCAGGACACTGGACCCTGGGGCTGAATTGGGCTCGGCTAAACGGACAGGCTCTGAATCTCTACCGCCGTCCCCCGTCCACTCAAGGGGATTTGAAAAGCAGCCTGGATTTTCGGGCACAATTGGGCCGCTCAATTTTCTCCAATTTGGATCTGGAGGGGATTTTCGAGGGAGATTTTTATCATTTTCGCCAATACGACGGTCCTTTACCCCTACAGCCGGAACCACTGAATCCGGCGGGGGACTGGATGACCACCAATCCGGCGGTCCCCGTTAGCGGCCCGCCCCAACGGATCAGCAGCCCACTCTTGGCCTTGGGCGCCATCTACCGCCCCGTGATTCCCGTGAGCCTTACAGCAACGGTGGGTCGCCGCTGGGATCAGCGTGAAGGTTTCGATGATCATGGATATTCCGGATCAGTTCTGGGAGAACTTGATGGTTGGAGTGTCGGCAAATACCGCAACGATCTGGAAGTTTACGGCCAGCAAGAAGCGCTCGGCAATCGGCTGAATCGCGAATTGAAGGTACAATATGGGCTGAATACGGAATTCACTTCCAGCACTTCGGACAAATTGGAAATCTATTACCGCCAAAAGCGTCACGATTATCACGTCTGGGGGACGGATTTAATTGGCACCCGGCTGGATACCGATCATCGGCTTTCCAATCAAATAAATTATCAGGCCTCGGAGAAATTCCGCTTTCTGTTGGATACGCAATTTGGGGGATCGCGCCACGAAGATCAGTCGGTGGGGGCAAACACTCTGCGCGAAGAGGTTACCACTGCTGCCGGTTTGACCCTGCTGACCGAGCTGGAGCGCATGACAAGTTCATCTCGCCTAAAACTGGATTGGGGCGCTCAGGAAGACGCCACCGGATTGAAGCGCGAACGCGGCGTCAGCCTGGAGGAAGATCTGCTCTGGCGATTGGCTCAGAGCGATTCGCTGGATTTCGCCGCGGCCGTGCGCAAAAGACAGTATGACACTTCGGATACGGCCAATTATGATGACCGCGACCGGCTGCGCTATGAGTTTCAGGTTTATCATTCGCACCTCTTCAGTCGCTACTTTCGTCTGGCAAGTCGGGCGCAGGTAATCCTGGAGCATCTGGTCTATATCTTTGGGCAGAAGAGCGACCAGAACAATTGGAATCGGATCTTTAGAATCGGCCCCGAAGTTTATTTTTCGCCGGCGGTCGGGTGGGGCAATCTGGCGAAATTCGAGTTGGCCGCGAATTACAATGATTATGATTTCGAGCTGGATCTCGCCAGTATCAAGAGCACGGTCTACCGGCGCTACACGGCGTCCGATTCGCTGGGGTGGACCTGGCAGAGAGGGTGGGATCTGATCTTCAACTATTCGCTGGATCTGGAGGATGGCGGGCGGCTGAAATGGGCGGATTGGGTGGAGCAGATTGCGGAAGAGTATCGCACTCATAAAGCCTCAGTGAAGGTCAACCGGCAGACGCCGTCGGGCATCCTGTTCCAGACTGGATTTTCCATCTACCAGCGAAAAGGGTGGCAATACGAGTTGGGAAGCAGCGGCCAGACTGAAAGAACTCCATTTTTGCTCATTGACCGCTGGGGGCCGATGCTCAGAGTACTCTACCCTTCGAAGTCGGGCGTCGAGGTGGACATCACCGGCGATTTTTCGCGAGTTCATCAGTGGCTGATTGAAGACTACAGCATCGTCAACCTCGACGTGAGAATCACCTATCGCTGACCGTCAAATGGATCGTCGCAGCCTTTGCCTGATGGCGCTCGGGATTATCTTCCTCTGCGGGTGGCGCAATTCACCGGCGCAGGTCTTTTTTGATTCGCCGCAATTGCCGGGCCGGATCATCACGGCTATTGAGATCACGGGCAATCGAGTGACTCGGCCGGAAATTATTCTGCGGGAGATGCATACCCAGGCGGGCTCCACGGCCGATGAAGATCGTCTGCAACTGGATCTGCTGCGCGTCAAAGCTCTGGGGCTTTTCAATCATGTCGAATTTCACTTGACGGAACGGGGCGGCCCAGTCGTCTTGGTGATTGCCGTCACGGAAGAGTGGTATATCTTTCCGCTGCCCTTCTGGGATTTCAAGGACAATGATCCTCAGAAGTTGATTTACGGATTCCGTTATCGGCAGAACAACTTCAGCGGCCGCAATGAAACGCTCATCCTCAGCCTCTGGGAGGGAGAGGATCGCGGATTCCGAGCCTTGCACGCGACTCCCTGGGTGCGGGGCACCCCCAATTTCAGCCGATCCCTTGATTTTGCTCAGTATTCGACGGACAGCCGCCGGTTGGCGTTGAAGGATCTGGGGCTGGAGGAACGGCACGCCAGCGCCGACATTCATTTTGGCAAGCGTTGGACGATAGAAGGATTCACCGATATCGGCGCACGTTTTCGCCTGGTTCGCGGCAGCCATCCACTGCAATTAGCGACGGGCGGCGGACTGGATCGAGTTCTCGACGTACGGGGCGCCGCCGTCTGGGATCGCCGGGACTTGAAGATCTTTCCCCGAAGAGGATTTTATCTGGAGGGAACCGTCACCCAGGGATGGATTCTGGACAGCTCATTGGATTTCCAACGCCTCCAAGCGGATGTTAGAGCTTATTATCAGATGAACTCGCGGATTTCGATGGCGGGGAGGATGCAGTGGAATGCCGGGTGGGGGAACGTTCCGCCCTATGACTGGATCGTTGTGGATGGCACGTCGCCGCTGCGGAGTTCGGGATTGTCGGACGAAGGCACGTCGTTCTGGGGCGCTTTTTGGGAAACGCGAATGGATATTTTGAAGGTGCGATCCTTCACCTGGGAGAAAGCGCCCATCTTTCCGGAGTATTTCAAGAATCTCGAATACGGCTTATCGGCTGAAATCTTTGTGGATGTGGGAGATGCGTATCAATCCTATCGGCAGGTGAGCTGGAAGGCAACGCAGATCGGCTACGGAGCCGGGCTGATGATGATTCTGCCTTATGTGGACGTCTTGAGGCTGGAAATGTCTTTCAATCCGGACTACTCTTGGAACGCCGGCAAATACGGCCTAAAGACCGACATATCTTTTTAGGAGACGGAGCCCCTGGCACATCAATTTCGATTCTACGCCGATCCGCAGGCAATTGAGGAAGATCGGATCTATTTCGACCGTCAAGAGAGTCACCATATCTCCGATGTTCTGCGAGCGGCAGCGGGCGACAGCATCGAGGCGACAAACGGTCTGGGATGGATGTACCGAGTGAAACTGGCCACTCGGCAGAAGGGCTGCTGGATAGGCGAAATTCTTGATAAGCGCTTGGTGGAGGCGCAGGCTCCGCTACCCGTCTCTTTGGCTCTGCCGTGTCTGCGAGGAGATCGGTGGGAGACGGCGCTGGAGACCGCCTGCGAGCTGGGTGTTCGAGAGGTATGGCTGGTGGATTTCGCCCAATCGGCGCTGCGCTGGAGTAAATCTCGACGGGAACGCGCCGAACGCAAGGCCATTGAGGCTCTCAAGCAGTCGGGCGGCAGCCGGCTGACGCTGATTCAAGGGCCCTGCAGCCTCGAGGAATTGGTCGCGCAGCCGGATGCGGGAGAAATCTGGGCGGCGCATGCATCGGGTGATCCTTTGCCTGATCTTCGAGCGCCGGTCCTTCTCTTGATTGGGCCTGAGGCGGGATTCGCGGAAGCGGAGATAAAATTTCTTAATAGGAAGCACGCCCGATTTTTCACCCTGGGTTCGCGGCGGCTGCGCACGGAGATCGCGGCAACCGTGGCCCTGGCGCAGGCGGCTTCGAGACTGACAGGAATCGGTTAGAATCCAAAATGATGGGGAGAGACATGAATTGCATTTTCTGTAAGATTGCAGGGGGTGAGTTCCCTTCGCAAATCCTGCATCAAGATGATGAACTGGTGGCGTTTCGGGATATTAAGCCCCAAGCGCCGACGCATGTGCAAATCATCCCCAAACGGCACATCGAAACGATCTTGGAACTGCGGGCAGACGATGAACCGCTAATCGGGAAAATGGTCCTGCTGGCGAACCGGCTGGCAGAAAGGGAGGGAATCGCCGAAAAGGGATACCGCCTGGTTTTCAACTGCAAAAGCCACGGCGGGCAGGAGGTCTATCACATTCATCTGCATCTGCTGGGAGGGCGAAGAATGGCCTGGCCCCCGGGTTAGGCGTGCGAAAAACATTTGGCATACGCAAAAGATCAAAAAAGACTTGCAATGCATAATCCAAATTCGTATAATTAAAGGCTTTAAATTCCATTGGAAAGGAGTAATCTCAAGCAACATGCCGTACGTCAAAATTCGCGATAACGAACCGTTTGAACGCGCGTTCCGGCGTTTTACCAAGTCCTGCGAAAAATCGGGCCTAATGGCCGAAATCCGCAAGCATCTGCGCTATGAGAAGCCCTGCGAAGCGCGCAAGCGCAAGAGCAGCCAAGCGCGCCGCAAAATGCGCAAGCTGATGCGGCTGATGAATGAATAAAGCGATACTTAAGCTGATCATAAATAAACTGCGACAGTTTCGAGATATTATCTTCATTGAATAGACAGTAAAGACCGCCAAAATGGCGGTCTTCATAATTTTTGGATGGGCCCTGCTCATTTCAGTAGCACGAGCTTTTGTATTGCTTCGAAATCGCTCGCTTGCAGGCGGCAGAAATAGATGCCGGCGCTGAGATCGGATCCATTCAGCGAGATGCGGTGTGAACCCGCCTGAGCGGCGCCTGCCTTAAGTACCTCAACTTGACGACCGGACAAATCGAAAATGGAAAGAGTGATGAAGGCATCTCGCGGCAGGTCGAATTGAATTGTGCTTTGAGCGTTGAAGGGATTCGGGAAGATTGGCCCCAGTGCGAATTTTGTGGGCAAGACTGAGGGCCGTTGGTTCGCGGCCGGCACCAGCATATCCACTCGAATAGAGATGTCGTCAATGAACCAGCCGTGAAGATTGGTCTGGTCGTCGGTGGTCACGCGGAAGCGGAAACGAAGCTCTTGACTGGCGCCTCCGCAGTAGGCGTCCAAGGGTATTTCGCGCAGAGTCCAAATGGTGTTCACTCCTGTCACCTCAAGCAAAGGATCCCAGGGGCCGTTGTCGGCAGAGACTTCAAATCGGCCCCAATCGTGCTGCGGTTCGAGGAGGCTCAGTTCCCAGAAATTCAGCAGCGCGTGACTGAAATCGTTCAGATGGAGCGGCATGCCCCATTCGGCATAGGTATCCGAATTGGGACCGTAGGGCGTCGCAGGCGAATCTTCGATGCTATGAATACTGGCATGGGCGAATTGCGTGGTCACCCCCCAGTCTCCGGTGAAAATCCATGAGCCGATGGGGCCCTCGAAGTCGTCGAGTTGCGCCAGCTCGCTGATGGAGAAGCACTGCTCCTCGGTTTGAGAAGTGTTCGAAGCGGTCGAGGCGTCCGTCGCCAGGACGCAGTAATAGACCACCTGACCGAAATTCGCGTTGCCGTAGGACAAGTTGGCTTGGAAGGTATCCTGACCGGCGGGCTGCATGATAACGCTTTGCACTTCTCCAGAACCGATGTGCCATAGGAGTTCGACTTGATCTATTCCGATATTGTCGGTGACCTTGGCGCGAACTGGAAGGGAGCCGTTGAGGAGATAAGTCTGGCCCAGCGAATCCACCCAACTGATTTGTGGGGGGATGGTATCGGGACCGACATAGAACTGATAGGCTTCGGTGGGCGCGCCCGGCGGGGCGAAGACGCCCATCCCGAAAGTGTCGGCGGCGGTCAGGTAATAAGAAATAATCTGCTCATTGAAGGGCCCGGTGATGTATCCGCGATATTCATGGGGATTGCCGGTAGGTAGAAGGCTCGCCTGAGTGTAGGGATTTTCATTCGCGCGCCAGTAGAGGTTGAGAGAGCTTTGAGCGAGCGGAGTTGGACACGTTATCAAGGCCAGGACTTCAAATTGCGTCAGCAAGGTATCTTCTGAATCGGGCAGAGGCTCATGGGCAATCGTGGGATAATAATTGGCCGGATCCAGAAAGCCGCGATCCACGAAATTGCCGACGATGACCTCGCGGTAGATGCCGCCATAGAGGATGGCTTCGACAGTCAGGATGGCATCGGCGGCGTCGGGCATGAGCGCGCCGTTGCCGATCAGGAAATGGTGCTGCAGGACGAGCCGCTCCCAGGCGACCGGATCGGCGATTTCCCACCAGACGTCCATCAAGCCGGCTGACCAGAGCTGGCCGGAATCGTGGACTTCGCCCCAGGCGTTTTCGGGGTAGTGGTAAGGAGCGTTCAAGATACGCCCCGGCCAGAATTCATTGTGGCCGTCCCAGTTGAAAACCCAGTAAGGCTGGAAGATCTGGTTGACGCTCAAACTGTAGGCTCCGGCCAGATAGTCGCTGAATCCCTCGCCCATGGCGCCGACTTGCCCGCCATTCCAAAAGCGGTTGATGTCATCCTGAACGGCGTGGCCATATTCGTGGATGATCACGTCGGCGTCTTCCGCATCATCCACTCCGCCGAAGCCATACGTGATTTCGCGAGATATAGCGCTATACCAGGAATTGTCATCCGGCGTGCCATTGACAAAACAGATCTGCTGCCGGTTGTTGGCGTTGAGGGTTTGCAGTTCATTCTGGAAATAGCGCTGCGTGTGATCGATGTGATAATAGGTCATCACCTCTTCGAAACGATCATCTTCGCGAAGGTAAATAAATTGTGGCAGCGGTTCCTGGGCGCGAAATCCGGGCTGATAGGTGCTCACATAAGGCCCATCCAGGTAATAATAGCCGCCCACCGGCCCATAAAGTTCGTAGAGGGTGTCCACGGAATAGGCGGCCAAAGGTATGGCCGCATTGGAGTCGTCCCAATCGTGCAGAGTATCGCACTCCAGAGCCGTCTTGGGATCTGGATCAAAGCCCTGGCCGATACCATTCACAAAGATGCGCCGATCCACCTGGCGCAGGATCTGGCCGGATTGAGCGTCCACCCAAACTTCCCAGTCGGCGGGAGGATTTTGGGCGGGAAGGAAGACTCGGTAAATCAGTTTTCCTTCGAGAGTATAGCCCAGAGAGATTTCCTGAGGAACTCGCAGATCCAAGGCTCCAGTGGCGTCTTGCGCGCCGGACAGCGCGGCAGTTGACGCTATGGTCGGCGCGGGAGGCGCAAACTCAGATGATGAGAGGTTACTAAAAAGCGAATGCATTTCATCGTCAGATGCGACGATGATGAGTTGGGCTTCGAAAACGAGAAGGCCGTAAGCGCGCTGCTCGAAAACGCAGCGTTGGCCGATGGCAATCGGCTGCGTTTCGATTTGGATCAGAGTAATGGAAGGATTAGGTTTAAGCCCGAGGAGAGCGCGGTTTTCGATCAGGAACTGAGCGATGCTCTGATCCAGGTTAGCTGCTTGTGGCAAACGACGGTCTTCCCAGAGTCTCCTTAATGCGCCCTGATCCATTTTGATCGCGGCTCCGGACCTTGCCGGAAGCAAGGCCAAAAGCGCCACGCAAATTGCAGCGATGCTATGGCTATTTCTGGCCATGATATTTCAGCACTTCGATGGTCAGATCGGTGGGCAGCTTGCCGGCTTCCAGCATTATGGTGCTGCTCTCATTGCGATGCACGTTCGCGTAGCCCTGCAGGAAGGGATCCACGGTGGTAATGGGGAAGCCCTCTTTCAGGATTTCGGTCTTGAAATGCATGGGGATGACGACCTTCGGATTCAAGGCCTGAACCACCTTTTGGGCATGCGCCGCGTCAATAGTGTAATAACCGCCGACCGGAATCAGGAGCACGTCAATCGGCTGCAGGGATTTCGTCTGCTCCGTCGTCAGGGTATCGCCCAAATCGCCGACATGGACGAAGGTCAGGCCCTCCACCGTGAATCGGATGATGCCGTTGGCTCCACGCTGGCTGCCTTTGCGCTCGTCGTGGAAGGACGGCACCGTCTTGCAGGTCAGCTTGCTGCCGCGCAGATCCACTTCGGTCGTTCCGTCGGGCAGAGTATTCGAGCCGGTTAGGATTCCGAAGAACTTGGGCTCGCGGCCATCGGCGCGCAAGATGGTTTTGGCGGGAACAGCCTTCACGGCGTTATGATCGAAATGATCGTGGGTGGAGAAGGTTACATCCACGCTTGCCTCGGGTAGGGCATAGGGCAGAGTTGATGTATCATAGGGATCCGTCAGGATCTTTGCGCCGTTAGACAGCGTCAAAAGAAAGCAGGAGTGCCCGAACCATTCGAGGGTCAGGGGTTGGGGAGAGGCGGCCATGGATACCTCCACAGGATAGGATGCGGCGATCAGGATAATGATCGCCAAAAGGACTGTAAATCGCATACAAACCTCAAGGGATTTTATTCTAATATACGCAACATCGGCGGACATTGCAAGAGATTCGCGGGGCAAATCTCGCGGCTCAGACTTCTGTGACTTGCGCATGACATTCAAAAAGCAGAAATTCGAAATTGAAAAAGCGTTGTCTGATTTTCTTCGTAGCCGCTGCGAATCGAGAAATCGGCTGCTGGTGGCGGTCTCCGGCGGAGCCGATTCCATGGCCTTATTGGCGGCCTGTAATTCCCTCAGCGCGACGCTCGCATTGACGATATTCGCGGCGCATTTCATTCACTATCCGGAAAGTGCGGAGGCGCGAGCGCGAGCCAGGCTCGTGGCAGCCTATTGCCGCAGGCTCAAGATTAGACTATTCAGAGATGAACTCGGCAAGCGGGATAATCGCAACCACTCCCCTGAAGAGAGAATGCGCCTGGCCCGCTACCAGTTCCTGGAAGCGGCGGCGCAAAAGTTTTCCTGCGCTTGGATTCTGACGGCGCACCACGCCGATGACCAGGCGGAAACGGTGCTGATGCGGGTATTGGTCGGCACGGGACCAAGAGGTCTGATTGGAATTCAAGCGCAGAGGGGATCGTATCTGCGTCCTTTTTTGGGCCTGCCGAGATCGGCATTGCTGCAATATTGTCAGACGCACGGAGTGCCATTCGCAGAGGATCCTGCCAATTTGGATCTTTCCATCCCTCGCAATCGGCTCAGGCATGAGATCCTGCCGCTGCTGAGGAGCAAGGTCAATCCCGATGTCGAAAGCGCCTTGGTGCGTCTGGGGCGCTGGGCCGAGGAGGCCGACGAGGTCATTTCAGCGCAGGTCCAAAGTTGTTGGACAGCATCCTGCCGCAAAAACGCGATCAAAAACGGGCTACTTCCAAAAGCGCAAATTGTGCTTGATATTGATGCTATTTTACCGTATTATAAGATGATACGAAAATATACCTTGTTGAAGGCGATCTGCGCGGCGGCGGGCACAGAAGTTGCTTTGAAAGCCACAGATTTGGATCGGGCGGAACTCCTTTTGCACGCACAGCGCACCGGGACTCTGTTGGAATTGTCTTCCGGCGTTCGCCTAATTAAGCACGGGCGCGAGATTGACGTTGCGAAGGCCAGCGAGATTGCTGGCCAATACAAATTGACACCGGGTCGAAACCGGCAGCTTGCCAGGCTGGGGTATCGAACCTACTGGAGGCGAATCCGGTCCGGACCGTATGAAAACGGCTCGGGGTTGGCGGCAGATTTGCTGATCCAGGATAGTGCGGGTTCGCTTATTCTGCGCACGGCCCAAGAAGGGGATCGGTTTCATCCGCTGGGCGCGCCGGGCGAAAAGAGGTTATTTCGCTTTCTCACGGATAGGAAGGTCTCGCGGCTGGATAAGCGTCAAACCTGGGTGTTGGAAGAAGACGGAAGAATCATCTGGGTCATTGGTCATCGGATTTCGGAGCACGCGCGAGTTCCCAGCCCGAGCCAACAGGCCTGGAGGCTGACCTTTATTCCGATGGACAGCGAGCACAACGGATGTTGATAGTTTAGCAATATGGCAGACAAGAATAATCGCAAAAACAGCGGGCGGCGGCCCAATCCGGACGACAAGTTCGAATGGAAAAAGGCGACCAAGACGGTATCCTTCTGGATCCTGATTTTTGTCGCGTCCATCGTCATCGCACAGGCGTTCAATTTTGGCGAGCGGCGCGAAGTGCCCATTCCCTATACGCAGTATCGCGAGCTTCTGGCCGAAGGCAAAATTGAATCCGGATTTATCGTCGAGAGGGAATTTCACGGTATTTATCGCACCCAGGCCCAAGAGGAAAAATCCGAAAAGGTGCATTTCCGCACCATCCTGCCCTTCATCGAGAACTGGATGTTGGAGGAGTGGGATCAGCGGGGAGTCAAATACGAATTCCGCGAGAAGGCGACGAACCTTCTGGGCTACTTCCTGACGGCGATTTTCCCCTGGCTGGCGCTGCTGGCCGTCTGGATTTTCTTCATGCGGAGATTGCAGGGGGGCGGAGCGCGCGGAGTATTCTCCTTTGGCAAGAGCCGGGCCAAGTTGCTGACCGAAAACCGGCCCAAGCTGACCTTCGCGGACGTGGCCGGCGCCGATGAAGCGAAGGAAGAATTGCAGGAGATCATTGGATTCCTACGCGATCCCAAGAAATTTCAGAAGCTGGGCGGCAGAATTCCTCGCGGGGCACTGCTGCTGGGGCCGCCCGGGACCGGCAAGACGCTCCTGGCCAAGGCGGTCGCCGGTGAGGCGGGAGTGCCGTTTTTCTCCATGTCAGGGGCCGATTTCGTTGAGATGTTCGTGGGAGTGGGGGCGTCGCGTGTGCGTGATCTGTTTGAACAGGGAAAGAAGAGTGCACCTTGCATCATCTTCATTGATGAAATTGACGCCGTGGGGAGACATCGCGGGGCCGGCCTCGGGGGCGGCCACGATGAGCGCGAGCAGACGCTGAACCAGCTCTTAGTGGAAATGGACGGCTTCGATTCCAACGAGGGCGTCATTCTCATTGCCGCGACCAACCGGCCGGACGTATTAGACCCGGCTCTCTTGCGGCCCGGTCGCTTTGACCGGCAGATCGTCGTGGACCGACCGGACGTGCGCGGGCGCGAAGGGATTCTGAAGGTGCACACCAGGAAGATTCCTTTGGCTGACGACGTTGACTTGAAGACCCTGGCTAAAGGTACGCCTGGGCTCGCCGGCGCGGATCTGGCGAATTTGGTCAACGAAGCGGCCTTGATAGCTGCCAAGCATGACGCCGAACGCGTGACCATGGAGGATATGGAAGGGGCCAAGGATAAGGTGATGATGGGCGTCGAGCGCAAGAGCCTCTTGATTAGCGAAGAAGAAAAGAAGACGACCGCCTACCATGAAGCCGGTCACGTTCTGGTTTCCAAATTTGTCCCGGGCGCCGATCCGGTTCACAAGGTGACGATCATTCCGCGCGGGCGAGCGCTGGGCTTGACGCACTATCTGCCCATAGACGAAAAGCACAATTACTCCAAAAACTACCTCGAAGCCGTCCTGACCCACCTGCTGGGCGGGCGAGCGGCCGAGCAGTTAATCTTCAATCAGTTGACTACGGGCGCGGGAAATGATATTGAGCGCGCCACCGAGGTCGCTCGCAAGATGGTCTGCGAATGGGGCATGTCGGAGGTCCTGGGGCCGCTCACGTTCGGCAAGAAGGAGGAAGAGATTTTCCTGGGGCGGGAAATCGCCAAGCATCGGGATTACAGCGAGCAGACCGCCGTGGAAATTGACAAGGAGGTGCGCCGGATCGTCACCGACGCTGCCGAACGGGCGAATAAGATCCTTGCTGAGAATGGCGACAAATTGCACCGGCTGGCCGAAGCGTTATTGGAGCACGAAATCCTCGATGGCGAGGAGATAGATCGCGTGATTGCCGGCTTGCCGCTGGAGACGGTCAAATCGCGCCCCAATGACCAGCCCAAGACGACGAAAAAACCTGAGCCGGCGGCCGTGGCGGCGCGCGAGAATTTGGAACCCAGCGGCGGCGAGGAGCCTTCTCCCGCCTCGGCCTGACCCGGATGCCTCCCCAAATCAGATTGCTTTATGCCAGTGGAATCTGAACCGCAAAACGATGAGGAATTGCGCCGGACCATCCGGACCGAGATTGAGCATCGGGATCGCGAGCGGACCCGGCAGACTCAGAAGCGGGATCAGGCCCGGAATGCCGACATCAGCGCTGAAAGGCGGCGGCAGATTTACCAGGAGGAGCTGCGACAGTACTACTCCAATCGGCCCGGCTATCGCGAAATCGTCGGCGAGGATGGAGAGCCAGATTGGGTACCGGAGAGCGAATTTCAGAAGAGCGAGCGGCTGTTTGATGAAGCCCTGGCGGATCCCCTGAATGTTCGCAAGCGGTTGAAAATCACCATGGCGGCGGGAGCGGTTGCGATTGCAGCCCTGGCGGCCGTTTTCTTTTTCGTTCTCGCGGCCAAGACCGGGAGCATATCGGTTTCCACCAATATACCGGATGCGCAGATTATCCTCGACACCGTCCCATTGGAGCATTTCACCAACAGCACCATCGAGGAGGTACCGGAGGGTGAGCACGTCGTCACCGTGCGGAAGGAAGGGTACGCGATTGTGGGCGAGCCGGTGCAAAAAATCACCGTTCGCGGTGGTAAAATCGTCACGATAACTTTCATATTGCTGCCGGTATTGCAACCGAAAGGGGTGTCGCAACCGAAAGGGGTTTTAGACGAAGAACCTGTCTATAAGAATCCATGAAAGTTGATCGAGATCGCATTATGGCGGCCGTCCGGGAGCTGATACTGGCGATCGGCGAGAATCCCGAGCGGGAGGGATTGCAGTTTACACCTCGCCGCGTGGCCGAAATGTTCGAAGAGATCTTCTCCGGGGTGGGCGTCGAAGTCGAGCCGGAGATCGCCATATTCACGACGGAGAATCAGGACGAGATGATCCTGATGCGCGATATCCCCTTCTATTCCATGTGCGAGCACCATCTGTTGCCCTTCTGGGGCACGGTGGCGATTGCCTACATCCCCAACAACAATCGCATCACCGGCTTTTCATCGCTGGCGCGCGTCGTTGAGCTGATGGCGCGGCGGCCGCAGCTACAGGAGCGGATGACCACCGATATTGCGGAGATGCTCATGCGTGTGCTGCATCCCCTGGGAGTTTTCGTGGTGATCAAGGCTCAGCACCTCTGCACCACCATGCGCGGGGTGAAGAAGGCGGGCGCCTGGTCGGTCACGTCCAGCATGCGGGGCGCCATGCGGCGCGAGGCGACGCGCCTGGAGGCGCTCATGCTGATGGGGGAAAAGGGGACTCTTGGGTAGTCTTTTCGGCGATACAATTCTAATGAAAAGGAGTCTGCTGCGGCTTTCCCGTGAGCGATCTTGGGTCGCCGCTTTTGTTTTAGTGGAGGGTGCCCTTGCTTGATCTCTGGCGGTTTTTGGGTGGAAACGTGCCCGGCGGATTTTCCCTGCTCCTGGTCGCCGTCATCGCCTTCCTGCTGGTCTGGCGCCACGTCTATCGGGTCGGACAGACACTAAAAGATCAGAACTATCGGCGTTGGCGCTGGCGCGTGCCGTTGATTTTTCTGCTGATCTATTTTATCGCCTGGATTCAGTCACCCCCCAAGATACCGCCGCTGAGAATTGCAGTCATCCCGGGGAGCTCACCCGGAGGTCATGAATGGGAGTGCGCCGGAACCGCCGATTTGACGGCCCGGCAATTGAGCCGGGCCATAAAAGGCGCCGTGATCAATCCCTGGGAAGGCGCGAAAGACTATTCCCAGCCCAATCCCGATGTTTTGCAGAAGGCGGGATATCGGGTCTTTCAAATTTCCTGCGTTTCACTGCAAACTGGGAAGACCTTTCTATACACCATATCAAATCTGAGCGGCGCTCATCAGGCCTTTCCGGCGACCGAACACGCCATGGTGGATCTGTCGGCGCTGATGTGCCATTGGACTCTTTCGCAGCTTGGCAAAAAGCAGCCGCTGAGCTCGGCGTTTTACCGGAATGTATCTGCCGAGGTGTTGGAAAGCTACTATCAGGGACGACAGGCTCTTTTGAGTGGCGAGCTGGATGCGGCGCAGGCTGCTCTGGAAGCGGCTTTGCGGATGGATGCGCACTTCTGGCCTGCGGCAATTTACTTGGGCCGCGTATATGAGACTGAGGGTCGGAAGGATAGCGCCCTCGCCGCCTACATGGAGGCGGCGCGGGCGGATACCGGCTCGATGGAAGCGCTCCTGGCTCTGGGGGAATACTACCTGCGAATCTTCGAATGGGAGGCAGGAGAAGCAGCCCTGAAAATCGTGTTGGCCAAAAGCCCGACGTCGTCGCGAGCAATGGCCGGACTGGCGAGAATTCATCCGGAACGGTTAAAAGATTTAAGGCTGAACTCGCCGCAGGAGCTCTTGGAGGAGGCGACCAGGCTCGATCCGGCTTACGCGCGTGCGCGTTTGCAGCTGGCTGACCAATTGGCCGACCAGGGATTTCCCGAATCCGCGAGAAAACTACTGTTTGAGGGATTGGATTTCGATCCGGTCTCGATAGATTTGCTGCTCAAATTGGGTGCGATTGAGCTGCAATTAGGGCATCCCGAGGCAGCGCGCCAGGCTTACGAGACCATCCTAAAAAAAGATCCGCTCAATGCCATCGGGCTTTTCAATCTGGGGGTGGTGGATTACCGGACAAAACAGTATGATCAGGCCATCCGACGGTTCGAGGCGGTTCAGGGGTTGCAGGGTCCGGTGGACTGTTATTATTATCTCGGATTGATCTACCAGAGCCAGGGCGATCCGGTTCGCGCCAAATTCTATTTCCAGAAGCGCTGGGAGCTCCGCTCTTCGGACGAGGACGCCTTTGCCGTGAAGGCGCGAGACCTGGCATCCCAATTGGAGGATAAAAATGTCAAATGAAGCTATGGCTAAAAATGTATCGCCTGCCGCTCGCTCATTTCGCGTCGGGAAAAAGCCATACCCTGGCGCGGCGCGGCCCTATATTATGGGCATTTTGAACGTTACGCCGGATTCTTTCGCGGACGGCGGACTATACCAGCAATTGGATCAGGCCGTGGCGCATGGCCTGGAAATGGCGGAGCAAGGGGCCGATTTCATTGACGTGGGAGGAGAATCCTCGCGGCCCGGCGCGAATCCCGTTTCATTGGACGAGGAGGCGGCGCGGGTTCTGCCGGTGATTCAAAAGCTGGCGACCCAAATAAATATTCCTATTTCTATTGATACCAGCAAGGCGGAGGTCGCGCGGCGCGCTCTGCTTTCCGGCGCGCGCCTCATCAATGACATATCCGCGCTGCGGGCCGATCCTGAAATGATCAAAGTGGCGCTGGATTTTCAGGCCACCTTGGTTTTGCTGCACATGCAGGGTGAGCCCGGCACCATGCAGATTCGACCGCATTATAAGGATGTCGTGCGCGAGATCCACAACTTCCTCGAAGAACGCATCACCTTCGCCCGAGCGCGCGGTTTGGAAGCCGATCAAATCATCATTGATCCGGGGATTGGATTCGGGAAAAGGCTGGGAGACAACTACGAGATTTTGAGGAAGTTGCGCGAGTTCGGCGATTTGGCGCCCATTCTGGTGGGCCCGTCGCGCAAGAGCTTTATCGGCCAAGTGCTGAATGCACCTCCGGGAGAGCGTTTATTCGGAACGGCGGCGGCCGTGGCGGTTGCGACGATGAACGGCGCGGCGATTCTGCGCGTGCATGACGTGCGCGAAATGAGACAGGTTGCGGAGATCAGCTATCAGTGTATGACGCGGTCCGAACCAGGGGATTGAACCGCCAGACGCTCGAACCAGGAGGTCAGGTGACGTTCCGGCGTCTGGCGCCGCGCGACGCGGCTGAGGTCGCCTATCTTGAATTGGAGATCTTCCGCTATCCCTGGAGCGAGAATAGCTTGCGGGATTGCCTGGAGTTGGCCACGGTGGAGGGTGAAGCCGCCCTGATCGAGGGGAGGATCGTGGGATACTTGATAATTCAGAGCCTTTTTGATGAGGCGCACATCCTAAATCTGGCCGTGCAGCAGTCGCATCGCGGGCGGGGGATTGCCCGGGCGCTGCTGGAACGCTTCCTATTCACGACCGTTAAAAGGGGCATCACTCGAACGTTTCTGGAAGTGCGTGCCAGCAATTATGCAGCCCAGAAGCTGTACTTCAGCCTGGGATTTGCCCCGCTCTCGGCGCGGCGCAATTATTATCCCGATGGGGAAGACGCACTGATCCTGGTCAAAAAACTGTAGCTCATGGCCTGGTTTCAAAAGAGCAAGAAGGGCCTGACGCCCAAGGAAAAACCGGAGCTTCCGGATGGCCTCTGGCTAAAATGCGAAAACTGCAGCGAGATCATCTTTCGCAAGGAGCTGCAGAAGAATCGTTTCGTCTGCCAGAAATGCCGCTTCCACTTTCGCGTGGGCAGTCGGGACTACATCGAAATGCTGCTGGACGAAGGCTCCTTTCGCGAATTCAACCAGGATCTGATCTCGGTGGATCCGCTGAAATTCAAGGATAGCAAGCGCTACACCGACCGCTTGCAGTCGGCCATCAAGAAGACGGGCATCAACGAGGCGGTGCGCACCGGCGTGGGGACCATTTTCGAGCGCAAGGTCGTCCTCTGCGTCATGGATTTTGAATTCTTCGGGGGAAGTGTGGGCTCGGTGGTGGGAGAGAAGATCCAGCGGGCTATCGAACGAGCGCGCGAAGGGCGCTATCCGCTGATCATCGTCAGCGCCTCGGGGGGGATGCGCATGCAGGAAGGGCTGTTCAGCCTCATGCAAATGGCCAAGACCGCCTGCGCCCTGGCAGAATTCTCACAGGAGAAGCTGCCTTTTATCTCCATTTTAACGCATCCCACCACGGGTGGCACGACGGCCAGTTTTTCCATGCTGGGCGACGTGATCATCGCCGAGCCCGGAGCGCTAATCGGCTTTGCCGGACCCAGAGTCATCAAGCAGACCATCGGCCAGGATCTGCCGCCGGGCTTTCAGCGCGCGGAGTTTCTACTGCAGCATGGATTTCTGGATATGATTGTGGATCGTTCCAAATTGAAAGAGACGGTCGCCTTGTTGTTGAAGCATCTCAGCGAAGAGAAGAAATCGTAAAATATGCACGTATTGCTCTGCAACGATGACGGCATTTACGCGCCCGGCCTGGCGGCGCTGGCTGTGGAAATTAAGAAGTTCGCCGAGGTGACCATCGTGGCGCCGGATCGGGAGCAATCGGCGGTGGGGCACGCCATCACGCTCTCGGATCCTCTGCGGGTGAATGAATTTCATAAGGATGGCGAGTTTTTCGGTTGGGCGGTCAGCGGCACGCCGGCGGATTGCGTGAAGATCGCCATTTGCGCACTTCTGGAATCGAAGCCGGATTTGGTCATTTCAGGAATCAACCAGGGATCGAATACGGGCATCAATACCATCTATTCGGGCACCGTATCGGCGGCGACGGAAGGGCGGATTAACGATATCCCCTCTTTTGCCATATCACTGACGTCTTACACCTATCGGGATTTCAGCGCCGCCGCGCGCTTCGCCGCTAAATTCGCCAACGAGTATCTCCAGCTCGACCTGCCCAAAGGCGTCTTCGTCAACGTCAATGTCCCGGCTCTCCCGGAAGCGGAGATCAAGGGGATTAAAATAACTCGGCAGGGGCGGGCCAATTACGTGGAGATTTTTCATCGCCGCTTCGATCCGAAGGGGAGGGTTTATTTCTGGATGGACGGCGAAAGAACGGCCGAGGAAGCCGATGTCAACATAGATGAACGAGCGGTCAAGGCGGGCTACATTTCGATCACGCCCATTCATTACGATTTGACCCATTACCCTACGTTGGAGAGATTAGATTCGCAAATCGCCGGGCTTTTCTAAATGGACGTGGGCGAAAGCATTATCATTCTTGATTTCGGATCGCAGACGACGCAGCTCATCGCGCGGCGGGTGCGGGAATTGGGCGTTTTCAGCGAGATCTGGCCGCCAGACGTTTCCGCCGACAAGGTTCGGCAACGGGCGCCCAAAGGCGTGATCTTCTCGGGCGGGCCGGCGTCGGTGTATGAACCTGGAGCGCCCCAGCCGGATCCCGAAATTCTGAATCTGGGCATCCCGATTCTCGGAATCTGCTATGGGCTTCAGCTTTTGGCTCATCTGCAGGATGGGAAAGTCCAGCGGGCGCAGGAGAGAGAATTTGGGCGTTCGGAATTGAACGTGACGTCGCCGACCGCGCTCTTCGCTGACCTGGCGACGAAACAGACCGTTTGGATGAGCCATGGGGACCGGCTTTTGGAATTGCCGTCGGGATTCCATTCCATCGGAGTCTCGGACAATTCGCCGCATGCGGCCATTGAGCACCAAGAAAAGCGGCAATACGGAGTTCAATTTCATCCCGAGGTCTCGCATACCGAGCGCGGCCGCGAAATACTGAATAACTTTCTGCGTCGCATCTGCGGTTGCCGTGGGGACTGGAGCGCCAAGAGTTTTATCGCGGACAGCGTGCAAGAAATCCGCGCCCGGGTGGGGAACGGCCAGGTGATATGCGCGCTTTCGGGTGGAGTGGATTCCTCGGTGACGGCGCTGCTGCTGCGCCAAGCCATCGGCGACGCGCTGCACTGCGTATTAGTGGATAACGGCCTGCTGCGGCTGAACGAGCGCGAGCAAGTCGAACATCTATTTCGCAATCACTTCAAAGTGGATCTGCGCGTAGCCGAGGCCGAGGAGCGCTTTCTGAAGGCGTTGGCGGGCGTGGAAGATCCCGAGGAGAAGCGCAAGATCATCGGACGGGAATTTATTACGGTTTTCGAAGAAGAAGCCAAAAATATCGGCCGCGTGAATTTCCTGGCTCAGGGGACGCTCTATCCGGACCTGATTGAGAGCCGTTCGGCGTGGGGCGGACCTTCTGCGACGATCAAGAGCCATCACAATGTCGGCGGGCTCCCGGAGAAAATGGATCTTAAGCTCATCGAGCCGCTGAAGATGCTCTTCAAAGATGAGGTTCGGGCGGTGGGGCGCGAATTGGGTTTGTCGGAGGAGCTGGTCGGGCGGCATCCTTTTCCCGGGCCGGGTCTGGCCGTGCGTATCCTGGGAGATGTGACGCGGGAACGGCTCGACCTGGTGCGCCGGGCGGACGCCATTTTCATCGAGGAGCTTCGGCAGGCGGGGTGGTATCAGCAGACCTCGCAGGCGCTGGTCGTGCTGCTGCCGGTCAAATCGGTGGGCGTGATGGGTGATGAACGCACCTACGAACAGGTGGCCGCGCTGCGCGCCGTGGACTCCCACGACTGGATGACGGCGGATTTCACGCGCTTTCCCTGGGAGATTCTATCAAAAGTGGCTAATCGAATTATCAACGAGGTCAAAGGCATCAACCGGGTGGTTTACGATATATCATCCAAGCCGCCGGCGACGGTGGAGTGGGAGTGAGGGGGCCTAATTATGTGCGGAATTATCGGCTATATCGGCAAGCGCGAGGTCGCGCCCATTCTACTGGCGGGCTTGAAGCGCATGGAATATCGCGGTTACGATTCCGCCGGCCTGGCGATTCTGAACCATGGAAAAATCAGCATCCATAAGCAGGTCGGAAAGATCGCGGAGCTGGAGAAATTGCTGAATGGCGAGATGCCGCCCGGGACGGTGGGCATCGGCCATACTCGCTGGGCGACGCACGGGGTTCCATCTCTGGTCAACGCTCATCCTCACATTGATACGGAAGGCCATATCGCGCTCATCCACAACGGCATCATTGAGAACTACGCGGCCTTGCGGCAGCGTCTGCAATCGCGAGGGCATAAATTCCGCACAGAGACGGACACTGAGACGCTGGCTCATCTGATTGCCGACGCTTATCAGGGAGATCTCTTGCAGGCGGTCCAGATTGCCCTGGCTCAGGTGAAGGGCACTTATGGCTTGGCCGTTCTCTGCGACCGCGAGCCGGATCGCATCGTGGCGGCGCGCATGGGCAGTCCGCTGATTATTGGGGTGGGTGAGGATGAAAATTTTGTGGCTTCGGATTTGGCGGCCATAGTGGAATACACGCGCAACGCCATATACCTCGATGACGGCGAGGTGGCGCTCATTACCCGCGGCAGCGTGCAGCACCGAACGCTGACCAACCGCCAGGTGATGAAAGCAGTCGAGGAGGTCACTCTGGATCTGGAGCAGATCGAGAAGGGCGGCTATGACCACTTCATGCTCAAGGAGATCATGGAGCAGCCGCGAACGCTCGAGGATTCCATGCGCGGTCGCCTGCTGGAAGATGAGGGGACGACCAAGCTGGGCGGAATCCGGCAATATGTTGACCAACTGATCAACGCCAAGCGCATTATCATGGTGGCCTGCGGAACGTCCTGGCATGCGGCGCTGATCGGCGAATATATGCTGGAAGAGTTCGCTCGCATCCCGGTCGAGGTGGAATATGCCTCGGAATTTCGCTATCGCGATCCGATCATCGAAAAAGACACCTTCGTGATTGCCATCAGTCAATCGGGCGAGACCGCGGATACCCTGGCGGCCATGCGCGAAGCCAAACAGAAAGGCGCCATTACGCTGGGGATCTGCAACGTCGTGGGCTCGAGCATCGCCCGCGAGACGGACGCCGGCATCTATCTGCATGCCGGGCCGGAAATCGGCGTCGCTTCCACGAAAGCCTTCACCTCGCAGGTAACCGTCCTGGCTCTCCTGGCCCTCCTGCTGGGCCGGAAGAAGAGCATATCGTCTGCCCAGGGACGCTGGATGGTGCGTGAGCTGAAAAGGCTGCCCAGCCTGGTGACTCAAATTCTGGAAAACAACGACCGCATCAAAGCGCTGGCGGAGGAGTTCAAGGATCATCGCAACTTTCTCTATTTGGGGCGGGGCTACAATTTTCCGATCGCTCTGGAGGGAGCGCTGAAGCTGAAGGAGATCAGCTACATCCACGCCGAAGGCTACCCGGCGGCGGAAATGAAACATGGGCCAATCGCCTTAATAGACAAAAATATGCCGGTGGTGTTTATCGCCACTCAGGATGGAACCTACGAAAAGGTGCTCTCCAATATCGAAGAGGTCAAGGCCCGTCAGGGCATTCTGATCGTGGTGTGCACCGAAGGCGACGCCGACATGGAATCGCGGGCCGACTATACGATCGAGATCCCGCGCACCATGAACTTCATGATGCCCATCCTGTCGGTCATCCCGCTGCAATTGCTGGCCTATTATATCGCCGTGCTGCGCGGCTGCAACGTGGACCAACCGCGCAATCTGGCCAAGAGCGTTACCGTGGAATGAAAGCGCGGATTTCAGTTCTTGCACTTTCCCTTATTCTCCTGCAGAATAACTATCCACGTGCTGGTCGAGCGCAGACCCCGGAGAAAGCGGAGGCTGTGAGTTGGCAGCTAGCGGTCGAAAAATATGCAGACTCGGATTATGGAGCCGCCGTAGTTCTTCTTCAACGAATTCTGCAGGAAGAATCGTCTCCCCATGAAAGCGCGGCCTGGCTTCTCCTGGGCCGCAGCCACCTCCACCTCAGGCATTTGGCCGAGGCCGAGGAAGCTGCCAATCAACTGATCCTTCGCTATCCGCATGGACGGTATGCGACCTTCGCGAATTATCTGCGGGCGCAGATTCATTTCTTGAGAGGAGATTATTACGGCGCAGCCCTGGAACTCCTGCAGGCGGCGCAGGCCTCCCAGGATGACGGATTAAGCCTTCTGGCTCGCGGCAAGCTCGAGCGGATATTTGAATTGTTCCTGCGGGGCGATGAGCGGCAGCGGGTGATGGCCTGGGTCAAAGATTCTGAGATTCGCGCGGAGTTATCAGCGGCGGAGCAGGGATTTCGCCGGCCCTATTGTATCGGGGTCATCATGCCGCTTTCGGGATTGCAGAGCGAGACCGGATTGTCCATTCTCTCCGGCGTCGAGGCAGCCTGCGCGGAGGCGCGCAAACGCATGCGGCTGGATTTTGAAGTCATCGCTCGCGATAGCCGCGGAGACGTTGTGGAAGCGATTCGGGCGGCTCATTCGTTGATCGCCGAAGAAAGCGTCCTGGGGCTCATCGGCGAACTGGACGAGGCGGCCTGCGCCGGCGTCGCGGCGGTCGCGGCGGAACAAGGGACGGCGCTGATCCTGCCCACCATCCGCGAGGCGGATTTGGCCGCCATTGGTGAAAACGTTTACCAGATGATGCCCAATTATTCCACCGAAGGTGCGGCGGCGGCGGTCTATTTGATCCACGAGCTGAAAGTAAAAAAAGTCGGCATTCTGGCTCCCGCCAGCGCAGAGGGAATGGCGCGCGTTGATGGCTTCCGAAATTCTTTCGAAAAGGGCGGCGGCGTCGTGGCAGGCCTGCAGTGGTATCATCAAGAGACCGCCGATTTCCGCCCGCTCCTCGCCCGCTTGATTCAGCCACTATTCGCAAGTGCTCCCGTGCCGGAGGACTCCAGCATAGCCGATAGCACCTCGAGCGATTTTTTCGATGCTCAGGGTGCGATCTTCAAAGAATCCTCTCACACAACCATGTCGTTCAACGCGTTGGAAGCGCTTTATATTCCCGTGCAGGGCGAAGAGATGGCATTGCTGGCGCCGCAAATGGCACTGTTTGATTTTCAAGGAGTGCTCATGGGTTCCAGCGATTGTTGGAACTTCCTGAGTCAGGAGGCCACGCGGCGCTATTTCAATGGCCTGTTATTTCCCTCCGTGTTGCCGGATTTTCAGGGATGGTCATCAGATTCGGAGTTTGGCCGAATGTATCGCTCCAGAACCGGTGTGATCCCCAACCGCTGGAACGCTCTGGGATGGGACGCCGGCAGTCTCCTGGCGCAGGGATTCAGGGACACTGGGAAATTGAGCCGAGCCAAAGTCGTGCAGCGGCTGGGAGGAATAGATCTTTTCGAGGGCGTTCAACAGGTTATGACTTTCCCTGCCGGGGAGCGGGTGAATCGCTCCATATACATTCTAAAGTACGAGGACGGGAAGTTGCGGGAGCTGGGAACCATCCAACCGAACGGTTTTCATAAACCATGACGGCGCAAGAAAAAGAGAAGCAATTGCGCGCCTTTTTGCAGCGGCTTGGCTCCTTGGCTGTGGCCTATTCAGGCGGCGTGGATTCGACCTACCTGCTGAAGGTGGCGGCGGAGGAGTTGGGCGGACGAGCGCTGGCCGTGACGGCGACGTCGTCCACCTACCCGGAGCGGGAAAGGTCGAAGTCCCAAGAGGTCGCCGCGCAGATCGGCGCGCGGCAGATTTTTGTGGAATCCGAAGAAACGGACATCCCGGAATTCAAGACGAATCCGCCCGATCGGTGCTACTTCTGTAAAAAGGAGCTCTTTCATAAGGTCGCCGAGGTCGCCCTCCGTGAGGGGATCAACTTTTTGGCGGATGGATCCAATACGGACGATTTGCACGATCATCGGCCCGGCCAGAGGGCGCTAAAAGAGCTGCAAATCCTGAGTCCCCTGCGCGAATGCGGTTTTTCCAAGGCCGACATCCGCGAACGATCCAGAGCGCTGGGTCTGCCGACCTGGGATCAGCCGGCCTTTGCCTGCCTCTCATCGCGGTTTCCCTACGGCACGCCCATTACGCCCGAAGCTCTGGTCAAAATTGACCGAGCCGAAACGGCGCTTTATGAATTGGGATTCCGGATCGTGCGCGTGCGGCATCATGATAATCTGGCGAGGATTGAGATCGGACCGGAGGAGGTCGAGATGTTTCGCGATCCGGAGCTGCGCGAGAAAATCGTCAGGGCGATCAAGGAAGCCGGCTATTCCTATGTAGCTTTGGATCTGGAGGGCTACCGTACGGGCAGCATGAACGAGGTTCTGGACGCATCGGAACGTGAAATCGGCGGCAATTAGATTCTTCGCGCCGACCCATATCCGCTACAGAGCATTTCTGCCGACGAATTATTTTGCGGCCTATTCGCTCAAAACTTTTTATGATCTCTATCCTGATCGAGATCAGCGGCAGTTGAGATCGAAGCTCTTGAGGCATCTGGGACTACCGCCACAGCAGTTTGCCTGGGCACAGCAGGTGCACGGCAATCGGATATCAGAAGTTCGGAAGCCAGGCCTGATAGCCGATGCCGATGGCTTGGTTACGAATAAATTTGAGCTGTTTCTGACCGTGGCAGTTGCCGATTGTCTGCCGATTTATCTATGGTGTGAAAATCCCAATGCCATTGCGCTTCTCCATGCCGGTTGGCGCGGCAGCGCAGCGGGGATCGCCTCTCGGGGCGTTCGGATGATGAACAAATTATTCGGCTGTGAATCCCGCACTATAGGAGCCTTATTGGGGCCGGCCATCTGCTGCTCTTGCTATCAGGTGGGTCCAGAAGTGGCTCGTCTGTTCGATGCTTCGGACCTGAATCATGATAGGGATAGTCAATATTTTCTGGACTTGCGCCGAGTCAATCGGAGGCAGCTCGAGGAGGCCGGCATCGAAAGCGGGAATATCCTGATTGATGAATTGTGCACCCGGTGTCATCCGGAGCTGCTCTTCAGCCACCGACGTGAGGGTAAAGAGACGGGGAGAATGATTGCCGTCCTGGGGATGATGAAAGCAAGCGAGGATAGAATAAGGAATTAATGGATTATTTCTCGGCGATCATTCTGGGGCTGGTTCAAGGTCTAACTGAATTCTTGCCGGTCTCGAGTTCGGGACATCTGGTTTTGGCTGAGTATTTGCTTGGAATAAAGCGCAACGATGTGGGATTCGAGCTGATTCTGCATCTGGGCTCACTATTGGCGATCTTAATTTTTTTCCGCCGGGATATCGGCCTGATTCTAAAGTCTTTGTTGCCGGCACAAAAAGTCTCAACGGCCGAAAGCGACTTCGATGGTCGGCGTTGGCTGCTGATGATGATTCTGGCCTGTGTGCCCACCGCCCTCATCGGAGTCGCCTTCAGTGATCAATTCGTGGCTCTTTTCGGCATGCCGCACGTTGACGCGTTCATGCTCTGGATAACCGGCCTGATCCTCGTCGCGTCGGATCGGATCAAGGTCAGTGATGATTTGGGGTCGAACCAGAAGATCAGAGTCCATCAGGCGTTAATCGTAGGAGTCGCTCAGGGCGTTTCCATCATTCCCGGCATTTCCCGTTCGGGTGCCACCATTTCCGCCGGTCTGTTCAGCGGATTAAACCGGCCTACGGCCGCGCGATTCTCCTTTTTATTGTCCATTCCGGCCATCTTTGGCGCCGGACTATTTGAACATCGCGCCATCGCCGAGGTTTCGACTCTGGAGACGGGGCCGGCCATGGCGGGAACCTTGATATCCTTTCTCACCAGTTTTATCGCCATCAACCTGCTGTTGAAGCTCGTCGTCAAACGCCGCCTTTGGACTTTTGCGGTGTATCTGTTTTTCATCGGATTGCTGGAATTGGTCATCACTCGCTGAACAGACATGTCGCCTGCGACTGCACCCCTCATCGGTATCTCCTGCGAGATGAAGCCGCCCGATCCGCGGCGCTCCTTTTCGCGCAAGCGCGAGATCTTGACGCTGAACCGTGAGTATGTTCAGGCGATCTGGCGCTGCGGCGGAACACCGCTGATTGTTCCCTTGATGGAAGACGCCAGCGTGCCGGAAAGGCTGCTTCAAAAACTGGACGGAATTATCCTCTCGGGCGGCGATGACGTGGCGGCCCCGCATGGCGAATGGCAGGTTCGACCGGAGTGTCTGAGGCGCAGTGAGCATGAACTTCTGCTGATCGAAGCAGCGCGACGACGGCAGATGCCCATTCTGGGCATTTGTCGCGGTTTGCAGCAATTGAATGTGTCGTTTGGCGGCACGCTGTGGGAGGATCTGCCCGCCTGGAAGTCCGGCGCGACTGACCACCGAAGAGGGAAACGAAATGCGGCTTTCCGGCACAAGGTCAGTCTGGAAGCCGGATCCTGGTTGACATCGGTCCTGAACGGCCTGGAAGCCCAGGTCAATAGTTCTCACCATCAAGCGGCTCTGGCGGTGCCGAAGGGATTGCGCGCCGTGGCCTATGCGGAAGATGGCGTCATCGAGGCTTTGGAAAGCACTCTTGGCGAACCGGTTTGGGCGGTGCAGTGGCATCCGGAAAGACTGGGGGATCATCCAGCGGGAGATCAGCTCTTGAAATGGTTCATCGCCGTTTGCGCAAAGCGAGAGAATTAGAGAAAGCGACCGCAAAAGAGTATGGCTCAGAGTGTCAACGCCTGGTCCTTTTCACAACTGAAGCAGGCTCTGGATAAGGGTCAAGTCTCGTCGGCTTATCTCTTCTATGGCCCCGAAGAGGTGCTGATCAACCAGGCGCTGGCCCAGCTCAAGCAGAAGGCGCTGGCGAAGGGCGCATCGGATTTCAACTGGGACGTTTTTCGCGCGGATGCCGGCGAGATGGACTGGACGGCGTTCGCCGACACGTTGACGTCGCTGCCGCTGATTCCAGTCCGGCGGATCGTCGTGCTGAAGGGCGCGGAAAAGGCGGCGCGGAATAAGACGGTGGCCAATCTGGTCGAAAGAACCCTGCAGGATCCGCCTCCGGATTTGACGCTGGTGATGGTGGAATCCGAGCCGGATCTGCAGAAATCATTCTATAAGAAGATTCTCGAGCACTGCACGCCGGTCGCCTTTCCGTTTTCGAAACCGGCCGAAATACAGGCACATTTGAGGGATTTCGCGGCCTCCTTCGGCAAATCCCTTTCCGATGACGCCCTGGAGCGAATGCTCAGTGAAAGCTCGCCGGGATTGCAGGATCTGCTCTCCAAGCTGGAGGTGCTGATCTTTTTCGTGGGGGATCGCCAGAGCATCGAGGCCCGCGACGTCGCCGATTCCACGGCTTTCAGCCGGGAGGTTGAGTTGTATGGGCTGTTGGATGCGGTGGGACGGCGCGATGGCACGGCGGCTCGGACGACATTGCAGTCCCTCTTGCAGCAGCGTTCGGAAACCGCGGGCTTAATCATCATGCTTTTTCGGCAGACCTGGACGCTCTATCGCATGAAATACCTTCAAGAGAAGAAGATTTCTCCGGCCCGCTGGCTGGAAGAGCTGGATCTTCGCCCGGCTTTTCTGGAAAAACGCTACCGTCAATACTTATCCAATTATACACGCGGGGAATTGGGGAAATCGCTGGAGGTTCTGGCGAAGGCCGATCAATACCGCAAGTCGAGTTCGCTGGGCGAGCCCTTGATCATGTGGTGGTTGATCGAGAATTTGCTGAATCCCATCTCATCCGCAAGACACTAAATTATGAAGGATGAAACGGCTACCCGGGGCGCCAAGGCCATCAGCGATGAGCAGTTGATCGCTCAATTTCAGGGCGGGGAACTGTCCGCGTTTGAGGAAATCGTGGGCCGCTATCAGGGTCAGTTGATCAATTTTGTCGGACGCCTGCTGAACGACCGCAATACGGCTGAAGACATCGTACAGGAAACCTTTCTGCGAGTATATCGCAACAAGCATCGCTATAAGGAGATCGCGCGGTTTTCCACCTGGATCTATACCATTGCCGGCAATCTGGCTCGCACGGAATTACGGCGGCGCAAGATTCGAAATTTCTTCTCCATTTCTCAGCGGGGTGAAACGGAGAAGGACTATGAGATCCCGGATTCGGAAATCAACGTGGAGAAATCGGTTGAAGGGGGGATGGTACGGGATTTGATTATGAAGGAAGTCATGCAGCTTCCAATATATTTCCGCGAAGTGATTATTTTGCGGGATTTGCAGGATTTGTCTTACGAGGAGATCAGCGTCATACTGAAAGTTCCGCTGGGAACTGTAAAGTCGAGGGTCAATCGGGGGCGGTCCCAGATCCAGAAGCGACTCAAGGGGCGCATTTAGCGGGCCCAGTCTTTGCTGGAGCTCGCAGGGCGGCTAAATTGTCCCCCGGAAAATAGAGGCGCAAAAAATTGCTGGAGATTGGGAACCCAAACCGAGAGCCCAATGTTCAAAAAGAAGAGTGGGGGTCAGAAGAAGGATGGACTTAGGGTAAATTAAATTCCCAGAGCCGGATGGCGAGCGGGGGTGACAGGCACATGGCAAACGTGATAAGCTGCGAAAATTACGAGAGAAATTGGGCTAATCTTTCGGCTGGTAATATTGCCTCGAAACAGCGCGAGGCGCTGGAGGAGCATCGGCGGAGTTGCCCATACTGCCGCAATTTCAGCGCCGAGATGCTACTGATCCGGCATACCCTGCAGGCCATTCCGAGGCTGAACGCATCGCTGCAGTTCGCCCCCAGTCTGATGCGCCAAATACGCCAGTTGGAGAGCGCAGGGGATCGCCGCAGATGGGGCTGGGAACCTCGGCTAAATCCGGTGGCGCTTTCAGCAGGATTCGCCGTTGCTCTGCTTCTGGGATTCTTGTTTCTCCGTCCGGTTAATTCTCCCCTGAACCTGACGACCTCTCAATCTGCGGATGCCCTTCAAGGGAGAGCCGAAGTTCAAAGCGTGCCGATTCAGCCTGCCCCCCAGCGGCAGATAATGCCGAGTGCTGATTCGGATTTGCTTGCCGCCGGCAAGGTGGAACTCGACACGGCCAAGCACCGCCTCCCAGAGACGCCCGGCCACCAGCAGATCCCGATACCGGTCGAGGATGATCTCTGGCGCCTGAATCAGGCTTCCACCACGTCGTCCTCTCCTTAGCCGACATTTGGTATAAATAAGGCCCGCCTGAGCATCGTTGTTTAGGCGGCTTTTTTATTGACTTGATGATGCTTTTTGCTTATTTTTCATAGTTATATAAAAGGAGACCGATCATGGCAAAGGTACAGTCCTTTGGCGACAAGGTTGCCAAGGCACAGAAAACGGCCAAAAAATGTCCGATTTGCGATGCCCCGCTGAGCTATTATAAAATCGTTTCCCCGGTGGCCAATGGGAGCGGGAGCTATCGGTTCAATACCCGAGTGGCCAAGATCTGCAAGTGCAATGAGGCGGAGCTGAAAGTCGCTTAGACGAACATGGGGCGTTTCGTCGTCGTCGTGCTGGACAGCGTGGGGATCGGTGAGCTCCCGGATGCCATCCAGTATGGCGACGTTGGGTCCAACACCTTAAAGAACCTGGCAGAGGCAGTCGGGGGGCTTGAACTGCCCAATCTGGAATCATTGGGCTTGGGCAAAATTGAGCCGCTATTGGGATTGCGCGGAGATATCCGGGCGAAAGGGGCCTACGGCAAGATGGCGCAGCAGGCTCCGGGTAAAGACAGCATCAGCGGCCATTGGGAGCTGATGGGATGCATCGCCAGGCAGGCTCAGCCGACCTACCCCAACGGCTTTCCCGAGCGGATTCTCAAACGTCTGCGAGAGCAAACCGGGCTTGATTTTCTGGGCAATGTGCCGGCTTCGGGAACCGAGATCATTGACAGGATGGGCGCGGAACACCTGAGCACTGGCTGGCCGATTATCTACACTTCAGCCGACTCCGTCATGCAGTTCGCCGCGCATGAAGCGATCTTTCCGTTGCCGCGTCTGTATGAATTATGCCGCGAAGCTCGCGAAATCATGAGCGGGCCGGATGCCGTAGGCCGAATTATCGCGAGACCCTTTGTCGGCCAACCGGGGAGCTTCCAGCGCACAGCAAATCGGAAGGATTTCGCTCTCCAAGCGCCGGAGTATACCGTGCTCGATCTTTTAGTGCGGGCGGGCGTCGAGGTGTTCGGTATCGGAAAGATCGAGGATCTGTTCGCCGGGCGGGGCCTAAGCCGTGCGGTGCATACGAAATCCAACGGCGAGGGTCTCGCTGAAACCTTGAAGGCGATCCAGAGTAATGCCGCCGGCTTGATCTTCACGAATCTCGTGGATTTCGACATGCTCTGGGGGCACCGCAACGATGCTCCCGGCTATTATCGCGGCCTGAGAGAGGTTGATGCCTTTCTGCCCAAATTGATGCCAGCTCTGCGGCCCGATGACGTTCTGGCTCTGACGGCCGATCACGGCTGCGATCCGACGACGCCTTCGACAGATCATTCGCGGGAGTACGTGCCGATTTTGGTTTATGGCCAAGAGGCAAAGGCGGATGTGAATTTGGGCGTGCGGAAAACCTTCGCGGATCTGGGAGCGACCGTGGCGGACTATTTTGGGATTAAGGGGACAGGGGCGGGGGAGAGTTTTTGGCCGATTAATTGAATATGCCTACAGTTCTATTTGTCATGGGATGGCGCTTTTTCTTCTATTCGAATGAGCGCAATGAGCCTATCCATTTGCATGGTCAAAAGGCCGAAAAGGAGTGCAAGTACTGGTTGGATGCGGACAATTTCGATCTTCGCGAAGCCCACAGCTTCAATATGAACAATAAAGACAAGCGAGAAGTCAAGAGGATCATTTTTGAATATTTCGATTTTATAGAAGAGGAGTGGCGGAAATTCCAGGTGCGGGCAGGAAAATGATGAGATTTCACGAAATCACGGATATCGCGTTCAGCAAGGATAGGTTGAAAATCACAATTGATGGCAAGCCGTACTCCCTTGCCCTCTCTGAAATCTCGGAGAGATTATGGCGCGCCACAGAACTCGAAAGAAGGAACTTTGTGATTTCACCGTCCGGCTACGGCATTCACTGGCCGCTTCTCGATGAGGACTTGTCCATAGATGGTTTGCTCGGAATTAAACACGCGCCGCCCGCCGATAAGGACATGGCGGCTGTTTCCAAAAAGCATTAGAGGCTGTTCATGCTCTTGGGTCGCGTCATCGGCACCGTCTGGGCGACGCGCAAGGACGAGATGCTGGAAGGGATGAAATTTCAGATCGTGCGCGCGGTGGACCTGGACTACAAGCCGCTGAATAATTTCGTGGTGGCGGTGGACAGCGTGGGCGCCGGCCCCGGCGAAATCGTCCTGATTGCGCAAGGATCCTCGGGACGGCTGACCTGGCTGACCAAAGACAAGCCCGTGGACGCCGTCATCATGGCCATCGTGGATCGGCTGGACATCGAGCTGCCCGAATCGCAGTGGGAAGAGACGTTGGCCAAGTATTCCGCATGAGGCAAGGCTGTGAATCTCGCTAAGGTCATCGGAACCATCTGGGCGACGGTCAAGGACGAGCATCTGGAACACGCCAAGATCCAGATCATTCAGCCGCTGACGGAGTCCGGGAAGAAATCAGGCGGGCCGATTCATGCGGTGGACACGGTGGGAGCGGGCCAGGGAGAGGTGGTTTTTTACGTGACGTCACGAGAAGCGGCGCTGCCTTTCCCCGAGCCTCTGCTGACGCCGGTGGACGCCGCCATCGTCGGAATTGTGGACCGCGTGGAAGTGTATCCGATGGGAAAATGAGATTTCCATTTCTCCGGCAGTCTGATTCGTAATATTTGATGGGCAATTCGCCTGGCGGGTTGCCTTTTGCGTGAAAGATGAAGATCCTATTCGCCTCGCGCAACCCAGATAAATTAAGAGAAGTGAGCAGCAAGGTGGAGCCTTTCGGCTTCGAGGTGCTCTCGGCGCGCGATTTTCCAGATCTCCCGGAAGTGGAAGAGGACGGCGAAACGCTCGAAGCCAATGCGCAGAAGAAGGCGCTGACCCTGCATCGGCTCACAAACCTGCCCACCCTGGCGGACGATACCGGTCTTGAGGTTGAGGCTCTGGGCGGCAGGCCGGGAGTCCATTCATCGCGCTTTGCCGGGCCGGGAGCGACCTACGCAGAAAACGTGAAGAAGCTCCTGAGCGAGATGATAGGGGTGTCCTGGGAAAAAAGAAAGGCCTGTTTTCGCTGTGTGCTGGCTTTTGTCGAAACGGAAAATACACGCTTTTTCGAGGGCAAGATTGATGGCTTTATCGCCGAGAAGGCTTCCGGTCAAAACGGTTTTGGATACGATCCCGTTTTCTACGTACCGAACGAAAAAATGACTTTCGCCGAGCTGACGCTGGAGAGGAAAAATCAGATCTCGCACCGCGGCCGGGCGCTCGATGCCTTCGTAGCTTACTTGCGGCGCAGAGCGGCCCATTGAGGACAAAGTTGAAGAGATACTATTTCGACCATAGCGCCACCACGAGGGTGGATCCCGCCGTCGCACAAGCCATGACGAGGGCCATGACCGAATATTTCGGAAATCCTTCGAGCGTGCATGGCTTTGGCCGAGAGGCGCGCGTGGCTCTGGAAGATGCCCGCGAGAAGATCGCCAGGATGCTGAACTGCGATCCGGCCGAGCTCTTCTTCACTTCAGGCGGGACGGAAGCCGATAATCTGGCGCTGATGGGGGTGATGGAAGCCAACCGGAATCAGGGCGATCATTTGATTATCAGCAAGATCGAACACCATGCCGTCCTGGAAACGGCCCATTACCTCGAACAACACGGCTACCGGGTATCTTATGTCAGCCCGGATTCCTACGGCATGATTCAACCGGATGAGGTGCGGCGCGCCATCATCCCCGGAACCGTGCTGATTTCCATCATGCACGTCAACAATGAAGTCGGGACGATCAATCCCATCGGAAAGATCGGCCAGATCGCTCGCGAACGGGGAATTCTTTTCCATACAGATGCCGTCCAGTCGTTTGGGAAACTTCCCACCGATATCAAAGACATGAACGTGGACATGCTTTCGCTCTCGGGACATAAAATTTATGGTCCCAAAGGAGTGGGCGCCTTATATATTCGCAAGGGGATTAAGCTAAACCGCCTCACGCATGGCGGTCATCAGGAGCGTGAAATTCGAACCGGCACCGAGAATCTGCCGGGAGCCATCGGTCTTTCGGTCGCGGCGGAAATCTGTCAGAAAAAGATGACATCGGAAGCCGATCGCCTGACGAAACTACGGAATCGCATGTGGGAGGGGATGAAATCCCGTTTGCCGGATATTCGGCTAAACGGTCATCCGACGGAGCGCTTAGCGGGCCTGAATAGCATCTCCTTCGAAGGCGTGGAAGGGGAGGCGCTCATGCTCACGCTGGACATGAAGGGCTTGGCCGTTTCCACCGGTTCTGCTTGCAGTTCAGGACAGACCAGCGCCTCGCACGTCCTGCTGGCCATGGGGATTCCTCCGCAGATCGCCCAGGGTTCGATTCGGTTCTCCATGGGCCGCGAAAACGACGACGAGTCGGTTGATTACGCTTTGGAAATCGTGCCGCAGGTGGTGGAGAATCTTCGGACTATGGCATTTTGATCGTCTGTCATTGCGAGGGACGAAGTCCCGAAGCAATCTCTTTTACGGGCGTCCAGATTGCTTCGGCGCTACACGCCTCGCAATGACCATGAAACATGTCAGACGTTGAAAAAATTAGAGTCGCGGTGGCCATGAGTGGTGGCGTGGACAGCTCCGTGGCGGCGGCGCTGCTGGTGAAGCAGGGCTATCAGGTCGTCGGGCTGACGATGAAGCTCTATAATCATGAAGGGGCGGGCATTGCCAGGGACACTATCCGAGGCTGTTGCAGCCTGGACGCCATCCTGCGCGCTCAGGCCGTCTGCCATACGTTGGGAATTCCGCATTATTCGATAGATTTGGTTGATGAGTTCGAGCATTACGTCATAGAAGACTTCATTTCTGAATATATTTCCGGCAGAACACCGAATCCCTGTGTGCGCTGCAATACCTATATTAAGTGGGGAGCGCTGTTTGAAAAGGCCCGACAATTGGGGTGCGATAAAATCGCCACGGGCCACTACGCCAGGATCCAGAATGGCAATGGCGAGTATCAGTTGTGGCGGGCGGCTGACCCGAAGAAGGATCAGGCGTATGCTCTATGGGGAATCCCGAGGGAGCGGCTTGAGAATACGCTGCTGCCTTTGGGTGAGCTTGCCAAGCCTCAGGTGCGCGAAATTGCCTCCGAACTTGGGCAAAAGACCGCGCAAACGCCGGACAGCCAGGAAATTTGCTTTGTTCCTGACGGCGACTACGGCGAATTCCTGATTGGGCGAGCGCCGATTCTGGAAGAAACCGGGTTGGGGGGAGAGCTGGTTGAAGAGACGGGTGAAGGCCGTCGTCCGGTCGGGAGCCATGCGGGCTATCCATTTTATACGGTGGGCCAGCGCAAGGGGCTTGGGGGCGGTTTTCCCGAAGCACGATATGTGCTTCGAACAGAACCCGCCACCAACCGAGTCGTCATTGGGAAACGAGAACGCCTGCTCGGTTCCGCTTTCCGCGTGGATCAGGTCAATTGGCTGACGGATTCGCCGCTCCACGCGATCTCGGCTCAGATACAAATCCGGTATCATTCGCCCGCCGTTTCCGGCCGGATTTCGCCCTGCAATGACGGCGCCGATATTCATCTCAACGAGCCGGTTGAGGCGATCACCCCAGGCCAGTCGGCCGCCTTTTTCGATGGCAATCGCCTCATCGGCGGGGGCCGCATCATCGAGGTCAATACTTCTCCAGTGAATTAAGCTCGTCATCCATACCCTTTCTATTCATCTCATCAAATTATGGCCAACGCGAAAAAAGTAATGACGCTGACCTTGCAGGAGATGAAACAGCGCGGCGAAAAGATCGCCGTGCTGACCGCCTACGACGCCCTGTTCGCTCGGCTGGAGGATCAGGCGGGGATAGACGTCATCCTGGTCGGCGATTCGGCCGCCATGGTGCTGGGCGGCGAGACGACAACTCTGCCGGCCACCATGGAACAGATGTTATATCACGTTCGATCTGCCTCACAAGGGATCACTCGGGCGCTGCTGGTAGCCGACATGCCGTTTCTCTCATTTCAAATCTCGACGGCTGAGGCGCTGAGAAACGCGGGCCGCTTTCTGGCGGAAGCGGGGGCCGAAGCGGTCAAATTGGAGGGCGGCAAGCCGATTTTGGATACCGTGAAGAGGCTGGTCGAAATCGGCATTCCGGTCATGGGGCATCTGGGCTTGACGCCGCAGTCCATCCATCAATTCGGCAGTTGGGACGTTCGCGCGCGCGGATCAGACGAGGCGGAGCGGCTGCGCGAGGATGCCCTGGATCTGCAGGATGCCGGCGCCTTCTCCATTGTGCTGGAAAAAATCCCGGCGGATTTGGCGGCGGAGGTGAGTCAGACTCTAAGAATCCCCACAATTGGCATCGGATCAGGCCCCGATTGCGATGGTCAGGTGCTGGTTAATTACGATATGCTGGGACTCTATGACCAGTTGAGCTTGAAATTTGTCCGCAAATACCGCGAATTGGCGCGCGAAGTCGAAAACGCCGCCCGAGAATATATCCGAGACGTCAAGAATGGATCCTTCCCGTCAAAAAAAGAAAGCTACGAATAACAGATCGGGTGCTATGCTTATTCTGCGCACCATCCCTGAATTACGTACCTTTGTGCATGATTGGCGCAGCCAGGGTTTGCGCATCGGCCTGGTGCCCACCATGGGCTTCCTGCACGAAGGGCACCTCTCCTTGATCGAGCACATCAAGCCGCATTGCGACCGCATCTTGGTTTCGATCTTCGTCAATCCCACGCAGTTTTCGCCGGATGAGGATCTGGATCGCTATCCGCGGGATTTCGATCGCGATGAAAAACTCGTAGAGGAGCGGGGCGCCGATGCGATTTTCTATCCGGATTCAAAGGAGGTTTACCCCGACGGCTTTCGCACGTTTGTGATCGTGGAAGGGATTGGAAGCGTCCTCTGCGGGCGCAGCCGCCCCACGCATTTTCGCGGCGTGACCACCATCGTTGCCAAGCTGCTCAATTTGACGGACTGCGACGCGGCCGTATTCGGACAAAAGGACTATCAGCAAGCCCTGATCATCCAGCGCATGGTGGAGGATCTGAATCTGGATGTGGAGGTCCTATTCGCTCCGACGGTGCGGGAGGCGGATGGTTTGGCGATGAGTTCGCGCAACAGCTATCTGGCTGGGCCTGAGCGTGAACGCGCTCCAGTCCTGTATCGAGCTTTATCTCAGGGGCAAAAAGCCTTTGAATCTGGGGAGACTAGCGCGGCCAAGATCAAACAAGAGATGCGCAAGGCGCTGCGAAACAGCGGCGTTACGGTGGACTATATCGAAGTCGTGGATGCGGCGCAACTGCAGCCGGTTGAGAAAGTCAATCGCCGCACGGTTCTGGCCGGCGCCATTTGGTTAGGCAATACGCGCTTGATAGACAACATCATCATCGAGCCATGACGCGCCGCGAGAGCAACGAATTGGCGGTTATCATCATGGCGGCCGGCAAGGGGACGCGGATGAAATCGGATCTGGCGAAGGTGATGCATCCCCTGCGTGGCCGCGCCATGATTCATTACGTTGTTGAAACGGCTCAGATGCTCGGCGCCTCGCCGATCATAATCATCGTGGGACATCAGAAAGAGAGGGTCATGGGGGAGCTTGACGGTTTGCCGGTGCGCTTCGCCGTGCAGGAGCCGCAATTGGGCACCGGTCATGCCGTGATGTGCGCTCTGCCGCAGTTGGCGCTGGACAATGAACTTGCGCTGATTTTGTCAGGAGATGTCCCGCTGATTCGCGTCGAGACTCTACAAAATCTGGTTGAGCATCATCGCCAGTCCGGCGCCGCTGCGACCGTCCTGACCGCCCGCACGGATCAGCCGAAAGGCTACGGACGCATCGTCCGGCAAAGTTCGGGCCATCTGGCGGCCATCGTTGAAGAGCGCGATGCCAGCGAAGAGATCAAGAAGATAGACGAGATCAATAGCGGCATCTATATCTTCAATGTTGAGGATTTGCGCGCCATGCTACCGAACCTGCAAACGGAGAATGATCAGAAGGAGTACTATCTGACGGATGCGGTGAGATTGTTGGCCTCGTCCGGTAGAATCGTAGCGGCCTGTGTGGGAGATTTTAGGGAGATACGCGGCATCAACACAGTGGCCGAGTTGGCCGAAGCCAATCGGGAACTTCCCTGAGAGGGCACTGTTTAACAGGCGTGAACGCTATTTGCGATTCGATTCATTTCATAAGAGAAATTGCTTGATTTCCCAGCCGCGCCTCTTTATTTTGTAGAGTGATCTTGGGAGGAACGATGAAGAAAGCTCTCGCGACATTTGGCCTGTTGCTTTTAATCCTGCCTCTGGCAGCGCAGGCGCAAAACGGGGCAGGCGGTTCCGCATCGGGGGTGAGTGAGTATCTCCGTTCAGGAAGCGGCCTGGGGTTGGGCCTTCAGCCGCTGGGCCTTTTCGATCCCAGCCGAATGACCTTCCAACACTCTTACAGCATGGCCTATATGTCATCGGGCGGGCAGAGCGCGATGCGCGGGCTCTTCATGGAGACGATTGGATATCGTCTGTCGAATCCTCTCTCGCTGACACTGAATCTTGGATATCTTCACCAGCCCTATTCGAGTCTCGGGCCGGACGGATTGACTCAAGGGGGGAGGTTCGTCGGTGGAGCGGCGCTGGACTGGCGGCCCAGCAAGAACATGTTTCTGCGCTTTGAGGTTGGCAGCTATCCAGCCAGCTCGCCCTATGGCTATTACCCATATTGGATTCCGACACAATCCATTCCTCCGCCAAATCAGGATTCGCCGAGCACGAACGATTCGAATTCCACGGACAATTAGCCGCTTGGGCATGCTCAAATCGTCTCAATCTCAAACCGACATCCCTCGTCCATCTACAGCGCCGTGCTGCCCTACGCGGCGTTTTCTCTCTCTTAATCCATGAGGAAATCTCGAAGAAGCCGCACCGGCGGCAGCGGTTCTCCCGTCAACTTGCAGAACCTCATTGTGCTGCTCCTGGTGATCCTTATCATCATTAATTTCTTCGACTTTTATCTGGATCACTTCGGCGACACCAAGGCCACAAATCCCAAAATCACCAAGCAGGAAATTTCCGCGACTCCGCCCGAAAAGCCGACTGCGACCGGAAAAAAGGCCACTGCGGACAGTCTGAAAACCGTGACCGGGTCCATGGTCGCTGCATTGAACAAGCCCGCTCCCGCGCCGCTTCTGACTGCGGACATGCCGCCGCCGAGTGAGATTCAGATTCAAGTGCTCAATGGCTGCGGAACGCCCGGTGTGGCCGGCAAAGTGCGCGGCGTTCTGCGGCAGCGTGGCTTTGATGTGCTGTCCTTTGGCAATGCCAATTCGCAGAGTTACGAGGGCACCGTCATCTGGGCAAGGTCGGAGCTACCCTTCAGCGAGCTGGCCGCGCGGCGGCTGGCCAATTCGCTGGGCATTTCGGCCGATCAAGTCTCCATCCATGAGAATCTCGGCATGGGCGATATTGACGTGACTCTGATTCTCGGTTCAGATTATCAAAAGTTGAATTTAACGGCGAGGTAAACGACGCCCCGAAAGAAAAGCCCCAAAACCATGGCGCGGGAATTGGCGCTGCAGATCGCCGAGCTGGGCTGGCAGAAGAAAGCTGAAAGCGTAGTGATTCTGGACGTTTCGGCCGTCACCCAGTTCACCGACTATTTCGTCCTGATGACCGGTGAAGTGGATCAGCATCTGCGGGCCATCTGCGCGCATATCGAAGATTCTCTGAAGTCCGCCGGAACGCGAGCGCATCATATTGAAGGCCGGCTTCAGTTGCAGTGGATATTAATGGACTATGTGGACGTTATCGTGCACCTCTTCTTGCCATCCAGTCGAGAATTTTATGATTTGGAATCTCTCTGGGGCGACGCCAAACCCGTCTCGCTAAAACTCTTGAAAGCAGCGTCAATCGCAGCATCAGCAGCGTCCAAAACGACGAAACCTCGCCGCCGCGCTTCCAGGCAAAACACGCTTCCACCGTGAACCTCAGCCGACATTTGATTCAAGCCCTGGATCGGGCTTTGTCGGATCTTGGACATCCTCCTATCTCCATTTCGCTGGAGATCCCGCCGGATCCATCGCTGGGAGATCGCTCCTCCACCGTCGCTTTGGAGCTGGCCCGCCAATTGAAAAAGTCTCCTCGCACCATCGCCGAAGCGATTTTGCAGGCCTTGCCTGCAGGCGATCCACTCATTTCGAGATGCGAGATCGCCGGCGCCGGCTACCTGAATTTTAGCTATTCAGAAGAGGCTCTGCGCCGCCTGGTGAAAGCGATCCTTGACATGGAGGCTGAATATGGCTCGAGCGATATTGGGATGGGGGTGAGGCGGCAGTTTGAATTCGTCTCGGCCAATCCGACGGGACCGCTGAACATCGTCAGCGCGAGGGCGGCCGCGCTGGGGGATTCGCTGGTGCGCCTCCAGAAAAAGATCGGCTTCAACGTCGAAAGCGAGTACTACGTCAATGATTCGGGAAAACAGGTCGAGCTTCTGGGCTCGTCCGTTCAGGCTCGTGTCCGCGAGGCGCAAGGCCAGCCGCACGAGATCCCCGAGGGCGGGTATCACGGTGCCTATATAGCCGATTTGGCTCAAGAGGCCACCCGAACCTATCCGAATGACCCACTCGCGGCCGCGGCTCTGGACATGGGACGATGGGCGGCCAGAATCATGGTTCAACAGCAGCAGCGAACGCTGGACGATTATGGCGTAAAATTCGATCGCTGGTTTTTCGAAAGTGAGTTGCATGATGAGGGCCGACCAGCGCGAACGCTGGAGCAATTACAGGCCGGCGGCCATGTCTATCTCAAGGATGGGGCTCATTATTTCCGCAGCCGTCAATTCGGGGATGATGAAGATCGCGTCGTCGTCACATCGGATGGGCGTCCCACCTATTTTTTGCCGGATATTGCTTATCATCTTCATAAAGCGGAGCGAGGCTTCAAAAAGGTCTATGATCTGTGGGGCCCCGATCATCACGGACACGTCCAACGAATGTTGGGGGCGATGCGCGCTCTGGATCTGCCGGAAGGGTTTCTCGAAGTTATCATCGTCCAGCAGGTCAATCTCCTGCGCGGCGGGCAGCCGGTGAAGATGTCCAAGCGCACGGGTGAGATGATCACGATGCAGGAATTGCTGGACGAAGTCGGGGCCGATGCCGCCAGGCAGATCTTTCTGTCGCGACGCTGGTCCTCGCACCTCGATTTCGACATTGAAGTCGCCAAGGATCGGTCGGAGAAAAGCCCGGTATTTTATGTGCAGTATGCTCATGCCCGTATTGCCTCCATTTTTCGAAAGGCGGAAAATATTGCTGCGGGCCGCGCTGAGGATTTGCAGAGGCTTTCGGCTAAGGAAGAATTGGATTTGATTCGCACGCTGTCGCTATTCCCGGATATGGTCGAGGCGGCGGCCCTGCAGTCGGCTCCACACCGCTTGAACAGCTATCTGGCGGATTTGGCCACGGCCTTTCATAAATTCTATCATGAATGCCGCGTTCTTTCGGAAGATACGGAGCTGACGCGCGCCAGGCTGGCCCTGTGCCGCGCGGCGCAAATAACATTGAGGGAAGGATTGCGGCTGTTGGGAATGAGCGCCCCGGAACAAATGTAGGAGCATCCATGAGTGTCCTGGTCGTCGGTTCAGCGGCGTTGGATTCGGTGAAGACGCCCTACGGGGAGGTAAAAGATGCCCTGGGGGGGTCGGCATTCTATTTCGCCGCCGCGGCGAGCTTATTTGCTCCGGTCAAAATTGTGGCTGTCGTGGGAGATGATTTTCCCCTGGAGCAGCTCGATTTTTTGAAAGCTCGCGGCGTGGATCTGGCGGGTTTGGAAATTGCTAAGGGCAAGACCTTCCGCTGGGCGGGCATCTATCATCCGGATATGAACCAGCGGGATACCCTGCTGACGGAGCTGAACGTCTTTCAGGCATTTTCGCCCAAGCTGCCGACCGAGTACAGGAAGACTCCTTACGTCTTTCTGGCCAATATCCATCCGGAGCTGCAGATTGAGGTTCTCGATCAGATGGAGCGGCCGCGCCTGGTGCTGCTGGATACCATGAACCTCTGGATTTCGACGGCCCTGGGCAGCCTGAAAAAGGTCATGGCCCGAGCCGATGTGGTCATCCTCAATGATCAAGAAGCCAGACAGTTGACCGGCGAGGCGAATGTCATCAAAGCTGCCAAAGCAGTGACGAAGCTCGGTCCCAAAATCGTGATCGTGAAGAAGGGCGAACACGGGGCCTTCCTGGTGGGTCCACAGAACTTTTTCACGCTGCCGGCCTATCCACTGGAGAGCCTGTATGATCCGACTGGCGCCGGCGATTCCTTTGCCGGGGGATTGGTGGGCCATATCGCAGCGCAGGCAAGCCACGATGATGCGGTGCTCAGACGGGCCATGGCCTACGCCACTGTCGTGGCTTCCTTTGCGGTGGAAAAATTCTCGGTGGATCGTCTCAGGCAAATCGGCAAAAAGGACGTGGAAGAGCGCTTCAAGCGGTTTTCGGAGATGACACAGGTCTGAGGCCGGAGGCCCGGACTCGATCCTTGCGGAGGTTGCCCAAATATCGAAGTGCATCTGCGGCCTGGTGAGTCCATCAAGTGAAGCAGTCAGTGGGAAGGCGAATACCGCCCCGCGGCTGCTTCGTTGTTTTGCTCGTTTTCGGCTTGACTTATCAGGTTGAATTAATTAATTTTAACCATTGGACATATTGGCAGAAATCAAAGCGATGCACGTCAAGACGATTGAATGGCTGGCGGATCAGCAGAAAGTTCGATTCATTGACCAGACGAAGTTGCCCGGGAGCCTGGATTACATCGTCACGGATGATTATCGTGTTATGTGCGATGCCATCTTGCGGCTGGCCGTTCGGGGAGCTCCGGCCATCGGCGTCGCGGGCGCTTATGGGGTGGTCATCGGGGCCAATGGGATTAGGGCCAACGATATTGATATTTTCATTCGCGAATTGCGGCGCATCATGCAGGAGCTGCGGTCGGTCAGACCCACGGCGGTCAACCTCGCCTGGGCCATAGATCGCATGGTTCGCGTTCTCGATGGGCGTCATGACATCGGAAATCTCCGCCGGGCGCTGCTCGATGAAGCGTTGCTCATCCATGCTGAAGACGAGGCCATGTGCCGCCAGATCGGCGAACACGGCGCGGGGCTTTTCAAGGATGGCATGTCGGTCTTGACGCATTGCAACGCCGGATCGCTGGCCACGGGCGGCATGGGAACGGCGCTGGCGCCGATCTACGTGGCTCAGGAACAGGGCAAGAAAATTCACGTTTTCGCGGACGAGACCAGACCCTTGCTGCAGGGAGCCCGCCTGACTTCCTGGGAATTGCAGGCCAACGGCATTGACGTCACGCTCCTGTGCGATAATATGGCCGGCGTCGTCATGAGCAAGGGCTGGGTGGATGCGGTCATCGTGGGATCGGATCGCATCGCCGCCAACGGTGATGTGGCCAATAAGATCGGCACGTTCACCGTGGCCTTGCTGGCCAAGCATCATAATGTCCCCTTCTACGTGGCGGCGCCAACGTCCACTGTTGATCCGGCCATCCCGGACGGCAGTCATATCCCCATCGAGCAGCGGCCCGGAGAGGAGGTGGCGGGATTCGCAGGCCAGAGAACGGCCCCGCCGGGCATCAAGACCTTCAATCCGGCCTTTGACGTCACGCCGCACGAATGGATCGCCGCCATCATCACCGAAAAAGGCATTCACCGCCCGCCGTATGACTTTTCCATGATTCATAAAGACAAATAAATGTGCCAGATCGGTCATCTGGAAACCCGCCATAAAATCTGTGAGAAGGCCATGAAATCCGTCCTTATTCTCGTCCTGATGTGCTGCCTGAGCGCGGCTCTGCTATCTGGATGCCAGAGCGTTTATGTCACATCGGCCAAGGTATACCTGCAGCAAAATGACTTCGAGAACGCCAAGAAACAACTGCAGGAAGGCCTGCAAATCAATCCCAAAGACGCCGAAGCGCATTACCTGCTGGGCAAGATTTACGCTCAACAGGATCAATACGCCGAAATGCTGCAGGAGTTCGATGCGGCGCTGGCGCTGAACCAGAAGAACAAGGCCGATATCGAAAAAACCAAAGCGAAGCATTTCCGGGATCTCTTCAACGAAGCCGTCGAAAAATTCAACAACAAGCAGCCGGAAGAGGCCATTCCGCTCTTGAAACAGGCCGTCCTGATTGCGCCCGAGGATCGGGAAGCCTGGTCGCTCCTGTCCAAATCGCAAATTCGCCTCAAGCAATACGTTGAAGGCAAGACGACCTTGCAGAAGGCCATCTCTCTCGACCCTCAGTATACCAGCCTCGATGATCGCGTTCTGCTCATGGAAATGCAGTATAATGACGGCCTGCAGATGGAGGCTCTGAATATCGCCGAGGAGATCCTGGGCAAGGACGCAGCCAACAAAGACGCCATTCGAGTGGCGGCGTTTAGCTATAATTATTTAGCTATGCAGGAGCAGGATGCCACTAAGAAGGCGGCGCTGCAGAACAAGGCCCTGGATTACTACCAGAAAGTCCTGGAAAGCCAGCCGGACGACGCCGATCTGGTTTTCAATCTCGGACTTCTCTATGAGGCCATGGAGCGCTATGACGAGGCCATCGCGCAGTATGAGCGCGCCTTTACCCTGAATCCCAAAGATCTGGAAGCCGTGCTCCACAAAGCTCAGATTTACTTAGACCGGAAGAATGACAATCAGAAGGCGATTGAGGGCTACCAGCGCGCTCTGGAGTTGGATCCGGATAACGCCGGCATTTGGAATAATCTGGGCGTCGCTCTAATCCGCGCCGGCGAGAAGACGAACGATGAAGCGCTCATCAAGGAAGGCACAACCGCGCTTAAGAAAGCCGAGGAGCTGCGCGGCAAGCAGTAAGCAACGAGCATGATGAGTTCCCATCAGGCAAAAGCGTCCACGCTGCAAGAATATCGGCCCCACCGAGTGCCGGTACACATTGCCATCATTATGGACGGCAATGGGCGCTGGGCGAAGCAGCGCGGTCTGCCGCGCATCGCCGGGCATCGCGAAGGGATCAATTCGGTGCGGGAAATCGTGCGCGCCTGTGGGGATCTGGGCGTCAAGGTGTTGACGTTGTACACCTTTTCGGCGGAAAACTGGCGCCGGCCGCGCCGTGAGGTTTCCGCGCTCATGAGGCTGCTGCTGATGACCATTAACCGCGAGGTGGCAGATCTAAACCGCAACAATGTCCGATTGATGGTTATCGGCCGCATGGAAGACCTGCCGGAGAGACCGCGCCGCGGAATGCTGCAGGCCATAGACCAGCTCAAATCCAATACCGGTCTATGCCTCAATCTGGCCCTCTCCTATGGAGGTCGGCAGGAGATTTTGGATGCCGTGAACAAAATCTGCGGCGAAAAAAAGACCAACGTCACCGAAGAGCAGTTTTCCAAATACCTATACACCGCCCCGATACCCGATCCCGAGCTGTTGATTCGCACGTCCGGCGAGCTGCGGCTGTCCAATTTTCTCTTATGGCAGTTGGCCTACACCGAGATCTACGTGACCGATGTGCTCTGGCCGGATTTTCGCAAACCGGGTTTGCTTCAGGCGATTGCCGCCTACGAGAGTCGGGAGCGACGATTTGGCCGCGTCAGCGAGCAATTATCGGAGCCATGAAATTGTCTTTGGAGAGCCCAGGACCAACCTGCGGGTTGGTCTTCGCTTTTTGGGGCAAAATAGCGGCTGGGGCGAGGAACATACGGCGGGAGTAATGGTGTAATTTTCGAAGCTGTACCGCGATTTAAAATGGAAGAAAAACTACGGCTGGAAATAAAAGCCTGCGGCTGCGAGTTGCTGGAGCGATTTCTGCCGCGGCTGGTTGTGGCCGCCAGCTCGGAAGAATCCATTTCCAAGTTGATTCATCTGGCAGGCCCAAAACGCCTGAGGTTAATTGCCACGGGGACGGGCTCGAGTTTTCCGGCCAACTATCAACCGCCGCCCAATACGATTTTTCTGCTGACGCTGGGCCTGAACGCCATTCTGGAGCTTCGTTTTGACGACGCCATGGCCGTGCTGCAGGCGGGGACCTTGGTATCGGCATTGCGGGAGAAGATTGAGGGAACCGCATTGGAGCTTCCCTCCTGGGTGGCGGATTATGCGGGGACCATGGGCGGGGCCATGCTGGGGCCCGATGCCGCCGGCCGCCGCCATGCCGAGATGCGCCGGAGGCTTTTGGGCGTGGAATTGGTGGACGCCCGCGGTCAGATGGTGCGTTTTGGGGGATGCACGGTCAAGAATGTGGCCGGCTATGATTATTGGACTTTCCTGGTGGGCACGGCCGGCCGGTTCGGCGTGCTGACCAAGCTAATCCTGAATCTCGAGCGGATGCCGGTCTTCACGGCGGAAACCTCCACCCAAAGGCCGGGCGGCAAGACGGATGAAGCGCATCGCTGGATCATCGCCAATTTAGAAAAGCGGCTGGATCCTGACGGGATATTCGCTCGATGAAAGCCCGGCTGTTTTTTCTGTATGTCCTTTTTGCCTTCCTCATTGTCATTCTCCTCGGCGCGCTGATCTGGCCCTTCCTGCGCGTGGATGAGCGCCTGCGCGATCTCCTCATTCAACAGGTGGATCCCACCTTCGACGGCACGGTTGAGCTGCGCCAGGTTCATCTCAGCCTGGCATCGCTGAGCCTCCACGGGCTGGAAATTCTCCCGAAAGACGAGATGTGGTCGCTGCAGATTGAGAGGGCGCTGATCAGCTTCAGTCTCTGGAAATATTTTCAGGGCGGACTGAGTCTCCAAAACTCCATCACCGGATTGGACATTCAGAGCCCCTCCTTCAACCTCCGCTTGGCTCACGGCGACAGCACTTCAGCTCGACCGGAATTGGGTTGGAGCCTGATAGAATCAGCGCCGGAAATCCTCTGGGGGAAGAGGTTAAGCCTGACGGCCGGAGACTTGCGTCTCTTCGCGAACAACGGCCAACACCTGTTTTCCCTCCCCAATTTAGACCTCTCCTGGAATTCGCCGCACAATGAAGCTCTGGACGTCCATGTGCGCAGCCGTGGCGCGGGGGGGCAAATGTTGAATGGCGAACTCTGGTTATCGCTGAATGGGCGGTCACAAACCGCCGATGGCAGGATTGAAATTAGTGCGGATACGCTTCATTATGGGGTTGCCGGAGTTTCCCAAGATTCCCTTCAAATGGAGGCGCGCGGATTGAAATTGGATTTGAGCTGGAAGGCGCGCGGTGAAGAGTCCAGACTTGATGGGGACATCCAATTGGGCCAGTTTCGGGCGGACGCACGTGGCCGGACTCTCTGTCAATTTGATAGCCTCCAGGGATTGGTGGAGAACTGGAATCTTCGCGTGCTTCCAGGCCGGGGGGAAGGCCTGTCTTGCGAATGGGAAATCAGCGGCCAAATTGCGGATTTGCGCCGACCGACTCTGGATTTTGTGCTGAAGGGCCGATCGGATGATTGCTCTGGGTTAAGTGAATGGTTGCCGCAAGCGGCGCGGCTTTCACCCTCTGGCTCGTTGAACATTGCAGCACACTTTCAGGGTGATCTGATGAGCCCAACCGTTTCCGTTGATGCCACGGTGGGGCGGATTGGGACGACACTGACGGATCTGCATCGCGTCGAAGCACAGGCAAATTATGCCGAAAGATGCCTGGTGTTGAATAGTTTTCGCGCCGGAACTGACCGAGGTGAATTAGAGCTCGCGGGCAAGCTCCAATATCAGGGCGGCTGGTCGGCGGAATTAGACCTAGCTTTTCACGGATCTTTGCCGGGGATTAACCGAGGCCGAATAGGGCGGTTGGATGGAAAAGCTATTTTGGCAGGGGGCGATTTTAGTCTGAAGGCCGGTTGGGAAGCCGAGGACGACTCAACAGCCGCGCTGCAAATGGATGGCCGGTATTCCCGCAGCTCGGATGAGTTTCGGTTAACCGCAGAAGTCCCTGGATCGCCGGTCCGGGCGGATCTGTCTATTGGCCGCCTCTCCAGTCAAAAAGAGCTTCATTTAGATTTTTCTCAGCCGCAAGTAATCTGGCAGAAACTGGCCATCTCGGAATACCTGGATCGCGTCCTCGATCTTCAAGTGGATGGCGAGGTGGCCGGGCCGATGGATAAGATGGCCTGCCGGCTGACCATTCTGAATGAACGCACGGCGTCGCGTCTGAAACTGAGTGGCGCCTTTCGCGTGCCGTCGGCATCGTCGCTCTCTTTCGATGGCGATGTGATGCTGCGGCAGGGATCTACTCCGCCGCTGGAAGGATCCGTCTCGCTGGCGCTTGATCAACAGATGATGGTGCTCCGGGATCTAATATTGGATGATGCGATTACGGCGTTTGCCGAAATCAACCTGGAGACGGGCGAAATCGGTCCGACGGAATTGCGCATCTCCGGCTGGCCTCTGGAGCGCGGTCTGCAGATCTTCGCGCCGGAGATCGCATCAAAGTTCGAGCTGGTGCTCGATGGCCGACTGGAGTTATATGGAGATCTCCAAAATCCGCAGGCGGATCTCGATTTCTATGCCTCGCAAGGGCATTTTCGCGAGCAGGGGAATTTCTGGGCAGTCCTTTCAGCGCAATTGAAGGACCAAGAGGTCAGAATCAACGAATGCAACATCGGGCAGGATGTCGTGAGCCTGGCTCAGGTTAGCGGCGGGATGAATCTGGAGAGCCGGAGCCTGGACCTGAATCTAAGATCCAATTTGGCAGATGCTTCCGATCTCATGGAATTATTCGGCAGCAATGCAATCCAATTGCACGGGTCGATGAATGCGCACGCTGTTATCCGGGGAGCGTGGCAGCAGCCTGAAAGCAGGCTCTACCTGACCATCGGACGGGGGAGCGTTTACCATTTGCCATTCGACTTGGTGGATCTTGAAGCGTTGCAGGATTCCAGCACAAACTATGCACTGATCCTGAAAAAGTTTTCTCTCACTCAATCTCCAGATCTGGAGCTCAGCGGGGAGGGGACGCTGCCCTGGAATAACCGGCCGCTGGATATGCAATTCGCCTTGCGGGGCAATATCTTGAAAATTATTCATCAGATTGTGCATGATGTCCCAGCGTCGTCAGGGCAGGGGGAGCTGCAAGTGCAAATCGCACAAAACGATGGTGAGATTCATTTGGTCGGGGGCTCATTGGAGCTCACCGGTGGAGTCCTGGATTTGCCCGCGGTAGTCCGGCAGATTCGAGATCTTTCCGCTCAGGCGCATTTTGACCGCAATCGGCTGGTGGTCGAAAATATCGCCGGCGAAATTGATGATCAGCCTTTTAATATATCCAACTATTTTAATGCGGATACATCGGGCAGCGGTTTGGAGCATCTCTATTTTCCCGGCGCCGATGTGGATCTTGGAATTGTGACGATACGATCACAGGGTCGGGGCATTCTTGCGCACATCCCCGCTCTGATGCCGGTGGGCCAGGAAAGCTATATCGGCCTAAAAGGAAAAGACGGCCAAGGCAATTTTACCATCAGCGGCCCCACCGAGAGTCCTTTGATGAGGGGATCCATCACGGCCGCAAATGTCGAATTCACTTATCCTTTTCCGCCGGGGGGCAAGAGACCATCTCGCTTTGTTCAGGGGGTGCTGGATGTCCTCAATTCCGCCCGCTGGGACGTGCAGATCCTTCCGGAACGGGATAACCGGTATGTCCACGAGCTGAAAGCGCTGGAGAGCCATACCGTGCTGGGGGACGTTTCGGAAATCCTGACGACCGTGGACATTGATCTGAATGTGGATCCCGGAGACAGCCGACTGGACGTTGTGGGCAGCCTGAAGGATAACAGCTTCCGTTTCAAGGGCAAGCTGGTTTCCACGCGCGGCAGCGTGGAATATCTGGATTTTAATTTCCGAGTCGAGCAGTTCGAAGCGGAATTCGACGAATATGATCCTCTGCCGATGGTGCAAGGGCGCGCCAGCACGGTCTATGTGGATTCGATGGGATTCAGCCGCACCATCTACGCCACTTTGTATGTGGTGGATCCGGTTACGGGGGAGCGCAGGCAGCGCGGACGCTGGGGGGATTTCGTGTTTGTGCTGGAAGATGATCAGGGCTCTTCGCAGGAACAGATCCTGGCGGCAATGGGTTATTCACCTGGGACAATCACTCAGAAAGTTACCTCACTGGGCGGAACGATCGTCTCCGGTATGGTGCTGCGCGGATTTGTGCGGCCCATTGAGCGGCGTCTGGAGGGCTTGCTGCAGGTGGACGTAGTGCGCTTGCAGCCGACTCTGGCGCAGAACCTGTTTGAAACGGAAGTCTTAGGCGTGCCTGTTGAACCGATAAGTCAGATCGGCTGGGGAGCCTACATGCTGCGGCAATCGCAACTCACGGTGGGCAAGTATCTGACCGATGACGTTTTCCTGAGCTACACCGGCCTCTGGAAAACGGGCATCAACGCCGCCAATGAGAGGCATTTTGGGTTCTTGCACCGCTGGAATCTTGATTACCGCATCCGGCCCGTTTCCGGAAATTTAATTCTAACCTTCGGCTACGAATATGACAGCCTGGAGCGATTGGAGGACCGGTCGGTCGCCCTGCGCTACAGTTTTGTTTTCTGAACCTGGCCGGTTTTGGCGAATGGTATTTGTCGCCAAATTCACTTTGTATTCATATGAAAATTGGGTAATTTATAAGGTTATGCACAAATGAACAGGACATGATCCGCGCGTTTCGATACATTTTATTGCTGGTTTTATTCCTTTCGCCCGCGGCCAATTCCTGGGGGCAGGATGGCAAGATCCGCTTGATGGGCCTGAGTGTGGAAGGGAACCGGACGGCCGACGAGGGGCTGATTCGGGCCAATTCCGGGCTCCTCGCCGGCACGGACATCACTGGAGATATGATCCAACTTGCCATCAAGCAGATTTGGAAGTTGGGGCTTTTTTCGGACGTGCAGATTATCCTGGAGAATGAGGTGCCACAAGGGGCTTTCCTCAAGATCGTGGTGCAGGAATATCCCCGTCTGGATAAAATTGAAGTTTCTGGAAACAAAAAGCTCAAGAAGGAGGATATCGAAAAGGCGCTCGATTTCTATCCCGGCCAGATCCTGCGTCCCGATCAGATAGCCACCGCAAAAAACCGACTGCGGGATAAATATGCCGATGAGGGATACCTACTGGCGGAGATCATAACCGAATCCAGCTATGATGATTCCACCGGCCGTTCCGTGCTAAAGGTTCAAATCAACGAGGGCAAAAAGATCAAAATCAAGAAGATCACCTTCTACGGCAATGAAGCGCATGAGAAGCGAGGCGCGGGATTTCCCCTCTCTCTGTTCAGTTGGATGACAGAATGGACGGTGCCGGATGATCCCTTCACGGAGGGGAAGCTGCGCGGACAGTTGAAGGAGACCAAGCAGAATTCGCTGTTTCGCTCGGGAGAATTCAAGCCGAATAAATTCGATGAAGATAAAAAGAACTTGGTTTTCTACTATAAAAATCACGGCTACCGCGACGCCACCATCACGGCGGATTCCATTTACTACAGCGACAACCGGCGCCATCTTTTCGTGGATATCTGGGTTGAGGAAGGGACGCGCTATTATTTCGGCGATTTCACTTTTTCCGGCAATACGCTGTATGACGAGGATGAGCTGAAAACGCATCTGCTGGTGCATTCCGGCGAAGTGTACCATCAAGAGAAGCTCGATATGACCGCCCGAGAAAGCCTCACCAATCTTTATTACAACCGCGGATACATTTACGCCAATGTGACGCCGGCGGAAATACCGGCTGGACGCGACACCATTAACGTGCATTTTCGCATCTTCGAGGGAAATGAATTCACCGTTCGCCTGATCAACGTCGAAGGCAACACCAAGACCCGAGAGAACGTGATCCGGCGCGAATTCGTCCTGAATCCGGGGGACACGTTCGACGTTTCCAAGCTGCGGCGGTCGGCGCGGGAAATCACCATTCTCAATTATTTTGCCAGCATCGTTCCGGACGTGCAGCCGGTGAACGACCAGGAGGTGGATCTCTATTTTCGGGTTGAAGAGAAATCCACCGATCAAGTGCAAATGTCCGCGGGCTACTCGGAGCGGGACGGCGTGATCGGATCTCTGGGATTCACCATGCCGAACCTCTTCGGCGGCGGGCAGCGCTTCAGCCTGGATTGGCAATTCGGTAAAATCTATCGCACCTTTTCCATCAGCGTGACGGAGCCCTGGCTCTGGGATACGCCCACCCTGCTGGGAGTCAGTTTTTTTCATACGCGGCGCGGCGGCACCTATTACGGATTCGACGAGAACATCATCGGAGGATCGCTGCGAGTGGGGCGCAAGCTGAAATGGCCGGACGACTATTTCCGCGTGGATTGGATCTATCGCCTGGAACGAGCGCTTTATACCAATTTCAGTTCTTCCTTCGCGGCCACGAATCCTCGCGGGCTGGAAGAGGACGTGCCGCGCATCTCGTCGGGGGTGACGACGATCGTCACGCGCGATTCGCGGGATAATCCGGAATTTCCGACTATGGGGTCGGTCAATCGTTATTCCTTCGAATTGGCCGGAGGGCCCTTCGCCGGGGACGATCAATATCACAAGCACACGTTCGGATCGGAATGGTACACGCCGGTGCTGGGAAAGCTCGTGCTGTACACCGATACCGAGATGGGGTTGATCGGCCCGCTGAACAATTCGCCTCAGGCGGTGCCGTATATCGAGCAGTTCTTCATGGGCGGATCCGGCCTATCGCTGGGCGTGCCGCTGCGCGGCTATGACGAGCGCATCATCGGGCCTCAATCCGGATCCTACGCCTCCGGCGGAAAAACCATGTTCAAGCAGGCACTGGAACTGAGGCTGCCGGTGGTTTATAATCCCACCATCTTCGTCCTGGGTTTCGCCGAGGCCGGAAACGTCTGGCTGAACCTTCAAAATACGGATCTATTTGATCTCAGGCGTTCGGTGGGATTGGGCGTGCGGCTGTACATGCCCATGATTGGGCTCATCGGATTGGATTACGGATACGGCCTGGATTACTATGATCCCGTAACCGGTCAGCGGCACGGCGAATGGGTGCCGCATTTCCAGTTCGGTCGGGGATTTTAGCCTTGCGACTATCGAATAAGAAAAACAGGCGATTATAGGCCGGACAGGACCCGGCAAGAGGAGATCATGAAAGTAAAGAGTAGACAGTTGGGAGGGGCGGTCGCAGCGCTGTTGCTGATCGCTGGATTTGCCCGGGGCAGCGCGGCGCGCGAACTGAAGATTGGCTACATTCATTCGCAGAAGATTCTGGCGGATTTTCAAGAATCCATCGAAGCTCAGAAGACGCTGGACGAAGAGCAGCGCAAATGGGTTGAGGAAGCTCAGAAGAAAGAGCAAGCGATCAAGGCGCTGGAAGACGAGCTGGAAAATCAAAGTCTGCTGCTTTCCGAAGAGAAGAAGGCGGAAAAGCTGACGGAGATCCAGACCAAGTACCTGGAGTTTCAGCGCTTCCAGCAAGAGATTTGGGGGGAAACCGGAAAACTCTACCAGCGCAACAAGGAGTTGACTCAGCCCATCATTGACAAGGTCAACACCGTAATTAGTAAGCTCGGCAAAGAGGGCGATTACGACGTCATCTTCGACGCGGCGGTGGGCAACATCGTTTACGCCAAGGATGAATTCGACATGACGCAGCTCGTGCTCGATGACTTGAACAAGTAGATTTGCGATGCCCTATAGCTTGAAAGAGTTGGCGCAGATCGTCGGGGGAGAGTCTGAGGGAGATCCTCCGGTGATGATCTCCGGCCTGGCTAAGATCGAGGAGGCCAATCCCGGCGAACTCACTTTTTTGGCCAATCCCAAGTACGAGAAATTCCTGAAGACGACTCAGGCGGCGGCCGTCATTGTCTCAAAGCATCAGAAGGTCGAAGGGCTGGCCGTCATCAGGGTTGCGGATCCGTATCAGGCATTTGCCAGACTGCTGTCGGTCTTCTATCCCGAGGAGAATCCACTGCCGGTCGGCATCCACCCCAGCGCTGTTATTGGCGAGGGCACGACGCTGGGCCGCGAAGTGAGAGTCGGTGCCCATGTCGCTGTTGGTGCGGGGTGCAAAATCGGCGACGAGGTTTGCCTTTACCCTAATGCCACTGTTGGCGAGCGTGTGGACATCGGGGCTAAGACGATCATTCGATCGGGTGTATCCATCCGTTCCGGCGTACAAATTGGCGCTCGAGTGCTAATCCAAGATAACGCAGTCATTGGGTCGGATGGATTCGGTTTCGCACCCAAGGCGGACGGCGATTACGAAAAGGTGCCGCAGGTGGGAACGGTGATCATTGAAGATGACGTCGAAGTCGGAGCGGGGTGCACCATTGACCGCGCGACTCTGGGGGCCACACGCATCGGAAAGGGAGCCAAGCTGGACAATTCGATTCAGGTGGCGCATAATGTCGTTATCGGAGCCAACACGGTCATCGCCGCGCAAACAGGCATTTCCGGTTCGACCAAGATCGGCCGCGGATGCATGATCGGAGGCCAGGTCGGTTTTGTTGGACATATAGCCTTGGGGGATGGATCCATGGTGGGAGCTCAATCGGGAGTATCGAGAACTTTCCCGGCGGGCAGCAAGATCTCGGGCCGCCATGCCGCACCTCACGACGAAGCTATGCGGCTTGAAGCTTCGCTACGCCAACTGCCGAACCTCGTGAAGAAAATAGATCAATTGGAAAAGCAGATCGAGGAATTGCGTCAAAAAGCCCATGGCCAGTGATACCCTAAAGCGGCAGCGAACCATCAAAAGCCCCATCTCCTATTCGGGCATCGGGCTGCACACGGGCAATCCCTGTTCGCTGACCTTCCATCCGGCGGCGGAAAATCACGGCATCAAGTTCAAGCGTCTGGACGTGCCGAATTCGCCCCTGATTCCGGCGCTGATAGATCACGTGGTGGATCTGACGAGAGGCACGGTGATCGGCATTAACGGCGTGAACGTCCATACCGTGGAACACGTGCTGGCGGCGCTGGCGGGGATGGAAATTGACAACGTCCTGATCGAGCTGACGGCCAACGAGCCGCCGGTGGCGGACGGTTCCGCCTTGCCGTATATGGACGTGCTGAATAGCGCGGGAATCGAAGAGCAGACCGCCCCAAAGGAATATCTGGAAATTGAAAACACTCTGATCTATCACAACGATGAGCGCGCCATTGATCTGGTCGTGGTGCCGGCGCCGGTGTTTCGCGTAACCTACATGGTGGATTATCGCAATCCGGCGTTGGGCACTCAGTACACATCCATGTACGACATGGCGGAGGAGTTCTACAAGGAATTCGCTCCGGCGCGCACGTTTTGCTTCCTTTCCGAAGTTGAGATGCTTAAGGAGCAGGGATTGATTCAGGGGGGCAATACGGACAATGCCATCGTCATCGTGGATCGGGAGGTTGCGGATGAGGAATTCGATCGCTTGAAGAAGCTCTTCGGATTGAAGTCGTCGGTGATCAAGGGAGATAACGGCATTCTGGACGGGCGGCAGCTTCGATTCTATAACGAGCCCGTTCGTCATAAGGTTCTCGACTTAATCGGCGATCTGGCGCTGCTGGGATTTCCCATCAAAGGGCACGTTCTGGCCGCTCGCGCCGGACATGCCGCGCATATTGAACTCGTGCGAATGATCCGCAAGGAATATGAGAAGAAGAAGATCATCCGCATCTATCAAGGGAAGACGTCGCGGGAGGTCATTTTCGACGCCGCCGCGGTGTCGAGGATTCTGCCGCACAAATACCCCTTCCTGTTGGTGGATCGCATCGTGGATCTGTCGCCGGGGGAGCGCGTGGCCGGCATCAAGTGCGTCAGCATTAACGAGCCCTTCTTTCAGGGACATTTCCCGGGTTTCCCCATTATGCCCGGCGTTCTGGTGATCGAAGCGCTGGGACAGGCAGGCGGGGTGCTGCTGCTGAATTCCGTGGACAATCCGGAGGGGAAACTGGTCTTCTTCACGGGAATGGATGAAGTGCGTTTCCGCAAGCCGGTCGTGCCGGGAGACCAGCTCTATCTCAAAGTGGAGCTGGAGTTCTTTCGTCGCGGCCTGTGCCGGATGAAAGGCAAGGCCTACGTGAATGACGCGGTGGTGGCGGAGGCGGTCATGACGGCGGTGGTTCGCAGCCGGGAGGAGATGTGAAAATCCATCCGACAGCAATCATTGACCCCGGCGCGGAATTGCTCGAAGATGTGCAGGTCGGGCCCTTTACGATTATTGAGGCGGACGTTCGAGTCGGAGCGGGATCCGTGATCGGGCCGCATGTTCTGCTGGCCTCAGGCGCGCGGCTGGGCAGCAAGGTAACAGTTTTCAACGGAGCGGTCATTGCCACCGTGCCGCAGGATTTGAAATTCAAGGGGGAGCCGAGCACGGTGGAAATCGGTGATAATACCATCGTGAGGGAATTCGCAACCCTGCATCGAGGCACCACGGCCACCGGCCGGACGGTCATCGGAGCAGAATGCTTCTTAATGGCCTACAGCCATGTGGCCCACGACTGCGTCGTGGAGGATAAGGTGATCATGGCGAATTCGGTGAATCTGGCCGGGCATGTGCACCTCGAAGAACACGTGACCATCGGGGGCGTGGTGCCGGTGCATCAATTCGTGCGCATCGGGCGGCATTCCTTTATCGCTGGCGGAACGCGCGTCCCCAAAGATGTGCCTCCCTATATCCTGGCCGCCAATGAACCGCTGAAGTTTGCCGGTCTGAATTTCGTAGGCTTGAAACGCCGGGGATTTTCGCCGGAAACACTGGCGGCCTTGAAGCACGCTTATCTACTCATATACAACAGCGATCTGAATACGTCTCAGGCCATCACGCGGATCCGCGAGGAAATGGAGCTGACGCCCGAGATCAAGCATATTATTGATTTCATCGAGAGCAGTGAGCGCGGCATCATCTGATAAAGGCGCCGGACGCTTGATTCAGGATGGCGCCCACGGCGGCGAATTCAACATGGGCGCGGACGTTTATCTGTCACAGGAGGCTGCGCGAAGCGGGCAAATCATCCTGCGGCTTTACACCTGGAACAGACCGACGCTTTCATTGGGATATCACCAGGAGCTTGCGGAAAGCCTGCGAGAGTCCTGTGCCAGTCGGGACATTCCCATTGTTCGCCGCCCTACCGGTGGCCGCGCCGTCCTGCATGATCAGGAGTTGACCTACTGCTTGGCTCTGCCCATCAACCATCAACTCATTATGGACGGCAAAGACAAACTGCAGGAGAGAATTGGCCAGGCCTTTGTCTCTGTCGGCCAAAGCATCGGTCTGCAGCCACGATTGGCGCGGCGCGGAGTCGAGGATCACGGTTCGCATGCCCGACTTGTGAGCGGCAGCCCACTCTGCTTCGACAGCGTATCGCGCTGGGAAGTGCGGCTCAATGGGCGCAAATGGATCGGCTCGGCGCAGCGGATATTCCCGAATGCTTATCTGCAGCATGGCTCGATCCTCCTGGGGAAAAGCACAAGCGTCTTAGAAATATCGAACCGTTATCAAGAGCGGCAGCCGCGTGATGATGGCCCGTGCGAAGCTGATTTGCGCCAATCAATTCCGCAAGCATTTGGAGATCTGCTGGGTGTGCATTGGGCGGAGACGCGCTTCGATGAGCAGGATATTGCCTTTATCCGGGCTCTGATGAAAAATGACGATCCAAGCTGCCGTTTTAGGGCGGCATCATAAATAAAGTTCAAGGATAAAAGCGGAGGTGAAATGAAGCAGGTCGTGCGGAACTTCTTGGCCCTGTCCGTGGCCCTGGCCCTGGGTTATTCTCTGGCGATGGCGCAGGGTAACTACGGCGATAATCTCTTCGAAGAATTTATTCGACAGAACCTCACTGAGATCACCGGCAACGTGGCCGACCCTTTTGCCAAAGTCTTCAGCACCGGGGTCACTGGTGGCATCTATCGCAGCGCCGATACGCATAAACTTCTGGGTTTTGATGTTGGCGTTCGGGGGATGTTCGTATTCGTTCCATCGGAGAAGAGCACAGCATTCGATACTGCGGATGTGGCGCTTTTTCCGATTCCGGTGGCGCAGGCGGCCGTGGGATTGCCCATGGATGCGGAAATTATGCTGCGCGGATTCGCGGTCAAATATGAGGGAGCCGATATTTCGCTCCTCGGTGTCGGGCTGAAGAAAAATTTCAAACCTCTCATTCCGATGCCCATGTTCCCGGACATTGCAGCAATGATATCCTACCACCGTTTCAAGGGAGGCTATACGAACTTTTGGCTCTCCGACGTGGATCTTGCTGCCTATGGCCTTACACCGCCACCCGAAGGTTTCGATGCGGAAATTGATGCTGGAAACCTGCTCAGCTCCACACATTGGAGCTTTGACGTGATCGCTTCAAAGAAATTCAGCTTGGTTCTAATTTCCTTCCAGCCCTATGTTGGCCTGGGAATGGATAGGAGCACCATGGATTACGATTGGGAAATTGTGCAGTACAAGACGCCGCTTGAATTGGAAGGCCAACCCTTGAACGAAAAGGTGAGCGGCTCATCCTCATTCACCACCACTCGGCTGACTTTGGGCCTGGATATCTCGCCCATTCCCTTCATCCACGTTTTCGCCGACTACAACATCGGCAAATTCAATCAGGCGACCGTGGGCGCCGCCATCAGCTTTCGATAGAGGACAGCATCATATCCCAACAGATTAAAAACGTCGTCATCTTAGGTTCGACCGGCTCCATCGGGCGCAGCACGCTGGAGGTGATCCAGCAGTTGGGTTCCTCGTATCGCGTGCATGGGCTGGCAGCTCGCTCCAGCCTGGAGCTCCTGGCCGAGCAGGCGCGCCTTTTCCGCCCGCTAAAGCTGGCGGTCGCCGATGCCGGGGCTGGGCCGGTAATGAGTCAGCATCTGGGAGGCAACACGGCTGAGCTGCTGTGCGGCGATGATGCCTTGGTCGCCTTGGCGGCGGATGCCGACGCGGATATCGTGGTCAACGCGCTGGTCGGCGGGATTGGATTGCGCGCGACTCTGGCGGCGCTTTCGGCGGGCAAGACGGTGGCTCTGGCCAATAAAGAGAGCATCGTCATGGCCGGAAATCTTGTCATGGAAACGGCCAGGCGATGTGGCGGTGTCTTGATTCCGGTAGATTCGGAGCATTCCGCCGTACACCAATGCCTGCGGGGCGAGAACGTTCTGCAGGTGCGGCGATTGATTTTGACGGCTTCCGGCGGACCTTTCCTGAAACGAGCCGGCCACAGCTTCTCCGAGATCACGCCTGAGCAGGCTCTGAAACACCCGAATTGGCAGATGGGGCCGAAGATCACGGTGGATAGCGCGACTCTAATGAACAAGGGTCTGGAAGTGATCGAAGCGCATTATCTTTTCGGACTGCCGCCGGATAAAATCGAGGTCGTCATCCATCCACAATCCGTGATTCACTCCCTGGTGGAATTCGTGGATGGGTCCCTGAAGGCGCAGCTCTCGACGCCGGATATGCGCGTCCCAATACAATATGCCCTGACCTATCCGGACCGGCAGGCGGCGCAATTCGTCGCGACGGATTTGGTGCAGATCGGCTCGCTGGAATTCGAGGCTCCGGATGGGGATCGCTTCCCCTGCCTGAGGTTGGCGTATCGGGCTCTGGAGCAGGGCGAGGGGTATCCGGCGGTTCTATCGGCCGCCAATGAAATTGCCGTTCAGGTTTTTCTGGAAGGAAATCTGCCTTTCCAGAGGATTCCTACGCTGATTGCAGAGGCTATGGCTGCCTTCTCCTTCCCGGCCGGGGATTGGACGCCTACGGCAGAGGAAATTCTGCAGGTGGATGCCTGGACTCGACGCTGGTGTCTTGAGCATTTGACAGAGATGAGAAAGGTGATGGCATGATCCTGACGTTAGGCGCCTTTATTGTCGTTATCGGAGTCATCATCTTCGTCCACGAACTGGGGCATTTCATCGCCGCGAAGTTGACGGGCGTGCGCGTGGAAATTTTCTCGCTGGGATTTCTCCACAAGATCGTCTCCAAGAAGATCGGCGATACGGAATACACCATCTCCTGGCTGCCCCTGGGGGGCTACGTGAAGATGACCGGCATGATTGACGAGAGCTTGGAGGACAAGCCGCTGACCGGCGCCCCGTATGAATTCATGTCGAAGAGTTATCCGCAGAAGGTGTTTATTCTTTCGGCGGGCGTTTTGATGAATTTCCTGTTGGGGGTTCTGGTCTTTTTTGCGCTGATTTTCTCCATCGGCATCGGTGAAGTCCGCGACCCCATTGTGGGCAGCGTGGAAGCCGATTACGCCGCGGCTCAGGCCGGCTTGCAGGTCGGCGACCGCATCATTTCCATTGACGCCGACAGCATCGAAACCTGGCAGGAGTTGACGGGCATCATTCACCCTCGGGCCGGCGATACGCTGAGCGTCGTCTGGCAGCGGGGAGATTCGCTCATGAGCGCCTTACTGGTGCCCCGATGGCGCGAGATCAAGCAGCCGGACACCACCTTCAGCTTCGGAGCCATCGGCATCGGACCCCAATCGCATTTTGAGAAAGTCGGCGTGCTGCGCTCAGTTAGCCAATCCCTTAAAATCACCTGGTTTATTATCGCCCTGAGCTTTAAGACTCTCTGGATGCTGATTTTCGGGCAGGCGGGCTTTAGTGACGTTGCCGGCCCTATCGGCATCGCTCAGCTTTCGGGACAAACCCTGCGATCCGGCATCGCCGATTTCCTGGGGTTTTTGGGGCAGGTATCCATCGGCATCGGACTCTTGAATATTCTGCCGTTTCCAGTCGTGGACGGCGGTCATATCGTCCTGGCGTCCATTGAGGCCATTATCCGGCGACCCATTCCCAGCAAGGTGAAGCTGAACATCTGGCGCGTCGGCTGGGCGCTGCTGATTGCCTTCTTCATCCTGGTCAGCTATAACGACGTATTGCGAGTCTTCCGCAAATCTTGAACCGACCGATTCCAAAATTGATTTTGCTCCTCGCCGTGCTTTACCTGGCGGCCGGATGCGCTCGGCAGGTGAGCAAGACGCCGCCGATGGTGGAATTGCCGGCGGCGGCCCTGGATCAGTCCAAGGCCCTGGACTACTTCATCCGCGGCGTGGTCCTGGATCAACAGGGCGAAATCACCCGAGCCATCAGCGAATACCGGCGGGCGCTGAAATACGATTCCACGGCGGCTCCGATCTACGTCTCGCTGGCCGAGGATTATCTGGCCCTGAAGCTCTATGAGGATGCCATTCTGCTGTTGCAGACCGCCTTGAAGATGGACTCCACGAACGTCCAGGTGCTGGAATTCCTGGCCGATCTGATGATGCAGACCGGACAGTTCGATGAGGCCATCGCGCTGACCAACCGATTGATTGGACTGAATCCCGAAGAGACGCGCTACAAGCGAAATCTGGCCGCCATCTACTTGAAATTAGAGCGGCCGGCGTCGGCCATCGTGCAATATGAGGAAATCCTCAAACAGAATCCCAACGATAAGGCCACCCTGGGTCAACTGAGTTCTATCTACATTGCGCTTCAGGATTTTCAAAAGGCTCTGGACACGTCCCTGCGCCTTTATGCGCTGGATTCCAGCGATGACCGCGTCAATTTCACTGTCGGCTCGCTCCTGGCCGAGCTGGATCGCGCCGATGAGGCGGAAAAATATTTTGATCGCGCCATCGAGCTTAATCCTGACGACCCACGCTATTTCAGCAATTGGGCCTATCTCTATGTTGACCGGCGGAATTATTCGAAAGCCATTGAGGTCCTGCAGCAGGGCACCCTGCATCATCCGCGGTCGGCGGATCTATGGGGGCTTCTGGGCCTCGCCTATCAGCGGGCGGGGCAGGATTCCTCGGCTCTCAAGGCGCTCGATTACGCCTTAGAACTCGATGCCACGCAACTCGGGCCTTACATCAATCTGGGCTTAATCTACGACGAGCGGGGGGAGTTTGAGAAGGCGTTGGAAGTGTACGATCAGGCCCTGGCGATCGCGCCGGATGATCCACTGCTGCTGAACAATTATGCCTATCTGCTGGCGCAACGGAAGGTGCGATTGGATGAGGCGCTGATGAAGGCGCAGCGGGCGCTGGATAAAAGTCCGGAGAATCCTTCTTATCTGGATACCATGGGATGGGTCTATTTTGGCCTGGGGGAGTATCAACGAGCCAGGGATTTCCTGCTTCAGGCTTTGACGATTGATAAAGAAAATCCCGAGATTCTGGAGCATCTCGGCGATGTCTATGACGGCTTAGGTGATCGGCAAAACGCTCGAAGTTATTGGATGAAATCATTGGAATTCAAACCGGATAACGCGAAAGTTCGGGAAAAGTTGGCCCAATGATCCGCCGTCTCTTCGATTATACAAAACGCTGGATTTTCGCCATCGTCTTGTGGGCCTTCTTTCTCACGAGTCTGCTGGGTTGTTCGCGCGGTCGAGCCAAATTCGAGGATTTGCCGGTGCCTGAGGTTTCCGCCATATTCTCCAGAGTGCAGGCGAATCGGGCCGCCCTGAAAGATTTTGAAGGAGCCGGCCTGCTGGAGGTGTCCAATTCGAAGATGGGGAGGACGATATTCGGCGTCAAGCTATCCCATGTCAGCCCGGATCATCTGCTCTTATCCCTCAACGGAGCGATGGGAATTCACTTCGCCAGTTTGCTTTTGGACGGCGATCGCTATAGCGTGAGTTTCGGGATGCCGCCCGTTCAAGCGACGGGACTCTTGCAGGATTTTGATATTCCCGAAGACTTTGGAATTTTGTTGAAAGGGGAAGATATTTATAAGGTGCTTTTGCCGCTGGAGCCGATCTCATCGCTTTCGGATTCGGCGTCAGTTCGTAAGGATTTCATGAGTCGGCAGTTTTGTCTGGATTGGTCAGTCGCAGGTCAAACACATGACTTATGGGCGGATCCTTATCGGCCTATTTTCACCCGTGAAACGATTCTATCCAACGACGGCGACACCCTGGTGACCAAAGAGATGGAGCAGGTCAGCAAGCGTGGCGGCGTGCATTTCCCCATGTCGTGGAACATTCGGTCGGGGAAAGTTGACGAAGAGAGCGTTATGCGCTTTAAACTGCGGCAACTGAATATTAATACCGGTTTGGCGCCTGAGGATTTGCGATTGAATCCGGAAGCTCCGATAGACACCGTGGAGGTGAGAAGTGGCGGATAAGTTAGCAGTTTCTGTGGTCGTGCCGCTCTATAACGAGGAGGAATCCCTTCCGGAACTGCACCAGCAATTGACCCGGTATTTGGCGCCTCTGGGCGAATATGAGATTGTCTTCATTGACGATGGCAGTGATGATGGGTCGCTGGAGGTTTTGGAGAGGCTGCATGCTGAGGACCCTCATCTGCGCGTCTTGTCATTCCGCAAAAACTACGGCAAGTCGGCGGCGCTCAGCGTGGGATTTCAATTTGCCCGCGGGCGATATGTCGTAACGCTCGATGCCGACCTGCAGGATGATCCGGCGGAAATCCCCAATTTGATTCGCCGGCTCGACGAAGGTTACGACCTGGTCTCCGGATGGAAGAAAAAGCGTCATGATCCGCCCAGCAAGACGATTCCCTCCAAACTCTTCAATTTCATTACCGGAAAGGTGTCGGGACTGCGCATTCACGACTTTAATTGCGGTTTGAAGGCTTATCGGCGCGAAGTGGTGCAGCGGCTTCCCGTCTATGGGGAATTGCATCGCTTCTTGCCGGCGCTGGCTCACTGGGAAGGTTTCCGCGTGGGCGAGCTGCCGGTGCAGCATCGCGCCCGGAAATACGGCCGGACTAAATTCGGCCCGTCCCGATTCCTCAATGGATTTCTCGACCTGCTGTCGGTGCTCCTGCTCTCCCGCTATCTGAAGAAGCCGATGCATCTGTTTGGATTATTGGGCATCGTTCTAAGCTTCGTGGGAATGGTCATCCTGGCTTATTTGACCTGGGGCTGGATCAACGGAATCTGGATCGGCAATCGGCCCCTCTTCTTTCTGGGAATTTTGCTTATGGTATTCGGCGCGCAAGCGTTTTCGCTGGGGCTGCTGGGGGAAATCATGACCCGGCAGCAGGCCGATCGGCGGGAGTATTCGCTCAAGCGGATTATGGATCCCAGACAGCAGGCGCCGTGACGTTCTTTTTGGTGGGGCCCTATTATCCGCTGCGGGGCGGAATCGCTCAATATCTGGCTCTCCTGGGCAAAAAGCTGGAAGAGAAGGGGCACCGAGTGAAGGTGCTTGCATTTCGCAAGCAGTTTCCTCAATTTCTTTTTCCCGGTCAAACTCAGCTCGAAACCAGCAGCGATTTCATCAGGCTGGAGAACGAGGCGCTTTTTATCCCCTGGAATCCCATCAGTTGGTGGCGCACCTTTCAAGCGGCCAAGCAGGGGAAGCCCGCCGCCTTGATATTCAAATACTGGATGCCCTTTTTCGCGCCGGGATACGCCGCCATCTGCGCGCTGATCAAGCTTTCAAGCCGCATTCGCACCATCTATATCCTCGATAACGTCATCCCTCACGAGAGGCTCCCCGGAGATCAGTTTTTAACCAGACTGGCTTTTCGCTGGGTGGATGGATTTATCGTTCAATCGGATACCGTCAAACAGGATCTCTTGAATTGGTATCCGAAGGCCGGGCGGAAGCGGTTGGCGGCGGTGCCTCATCCCGTGTATGATTGCTATCCCGGCGCAGATCTCTCTCCCGGAGCAGCGCGAAAAAAGCTCGCCATCAAATCGAAAGAAAACATCCTTCTATTCTTCGGACTGGTCCGAAGATACAAAGGACTCGATACGCTGTTGGACGCGCTTCCGACAGTGATCTCGGGGCTGAATAGACAGGTTCATCTGCTGGTCGCGGGCGAATTCTATGAGCCGGAGGCCGAGTATCGCCAGAAAATCTCGGAATTGGGAATCGCTGAATGGGTGACGATCATCAATCGCTATATCCCCAATGAAGAGGTCGCCTTATACTTCCGGGCGGCGGACTTGCTGGTGCTGCCCTATCGGTCGGCCACGCAATCGGGCGTGGTTCAGATCGGTTATCATTTCGGTCTGCCGGTGATTTCGACCCGCGTGGGGGGATTGCCCGAAGTCGTGCGGGAGGGGGAAACGGGATATTTGGTGGAGCCGCAGAATCCGGATCAATTGGCCGGCGCGATTGTCCGATTCTTCCAGCAAAACAAGGCGCAAGACTTTCGAAGAGCGGCATCGGAGGAATCGCAGAAATATTCATGGAAGAAGATGATTTCGGCCATTGAGGAGCTTTCAGCTTGAAATAATAAGCCCATATTGTGCTTGACTTTGATAATAGAATATTCTATATTTTCAGCTTAAATAATTTTGGATTCAGAGTGAAAACGTATCACGCAAAACCGACCGAGGTGCAGCGCGGCTGGTACATCGTGGACGCGGACGGCAAAGTGCTGGGGCGCTTGGCGAGCCGTTTGGCGTCCGTGCTGCGGGGCAAACACAAGCCCATATATTCTCAGCACTTGGATACCGGGGATTTCATCGTCGTCATCAATGCCGATAAGGTGAAATTGACCGGCCGGAAGGAATCGCAGAAGATCTTTTTCCGCCACACCGGTTACCCGGGCGGAGATCGCTATTCGACGGCCGGCGAAGTGCGCCAGAAACACCCCGGAAGGCTGATTCTTCACGCCGTGAAGGGCATGCTGCCGCGCGGCCCGCTCGGCCGGCAGCAATTGGCCAAACTGAAGGTCTATGCGGGCGCCGATCATCCGCATCAAGCGCAGAAGCCGCAGCCTCTGACGCTATAGCAAGCTAAATTGAGGAGTCATGTCAACATCCGAATCAGCAGAACGATTCTATGCCACCGGACGGCGCAAGACCTCGGTGGCGCGCGTTTGGCTACAGCCCGGCTCGGGCCAGATGAAGGTCAACGATCAGGAGTTTCTGGCCTATTTCGGCCGTGAAACGCTCAAGATGATGGTGGAGCAGCCTTTTGAGATTCTGGCTAGCCTGGGGAAATTCGACGTCACGGCTCAGGTGTCGGGTGGGGGGAAGAGCGGCCAGGCGGGCGCCATGCGCTTGGGCATTGCCCGCGCCCTGATCCAGATGAATCCGGAATTGCGCACCGAAATGAAAAAAAACCGCTTTCTGACGCGCGATCCGCGCGAGAAGGAGCGCAAGAAATACGGACAGCCGGGCGCCCGCAAGCGCTTCCAATACTCGAAGCGTTAAGCGCCGGACGGTTGTCCCCCAAATCTCACACCTCTGGATCGCCGGTCTGGGTGTCGCTCAGCATCGCCGGGCGATAAGGCGGCGAAGTGAAGGAGGTGGAGGCTGAACCCAAGATCCAAAGAGGAACTCATGCCCGTCGTATCCATTCAACAGCTTTTGCTGGCCGGATCGCATTTCGGCCACCTGACGCGCCGCTGGAATCCGAAAATGAAAAAGTACATTTTCGGGCAGAACCACGGCATCCACATCATTGATTTAAAGAAAACTCAAGTCTGCCTTGAGCGCAGTTGCGCGGCAGCGCAGGAAATCGTTAAGCGCGGCGAAAAGGTGCTGTTCGTCGGCACCAAGAAGCAGGCGAAGGACATCATCCGCCACGAAGCCAGCCGCGTCAATATGCCATACATCTGCGAGCGCTGGCTGGGCGGAATGCTGACCAACTTCGCCACCATCCGCAAAAGCCTGAAAACGCTGCAGAATTACGAGAAAATGGCCACGGATGGGACCTACGAGAAGATCTCCAAGAAAGAGCGTTTAACGATTGAAAAGGACAAAGGCAAACTGGACAAGGCCCTGGGCGGCATTCGGGACATGAAGAAGTTGCCGGGCGCCGTCTACATCATAGACACCAAAAAAGAACACATCGCCGTGGCGGAGGCGCGCAAGCTCTCCATTCCCATCATCGCGCTGGTGGATACCAACGCCGATCCCGAAATCGTCGCCCATCCCATTCCCGCCAACGATGACGCCTTCAAGTCCATCGGCTTGATCACCCGGGCGCTGACCGACGCTATCGAAGAGGCGGCCGTCGTGGTGGCAGAACTGAAAGTTGAGGAGGCGGCGGTCACGACCGGCCCCGCCGAACGACGCGATACAAGAGAACAAGCTCGGCGACGCCGGCCCCGCCGACGCACGCCGCGCCCCCAGGGAGAATCCGTTGGCGTCGCGATTTCGGCCCCCACCCCGTCGGCGGAGCGGCCGCCGCCCGCCCCTTCAGAATCCTCGGATGCCGCCCCCGAGCCAATCCCGCCGGCGCAGCCATAGCAAAGTAGATGCTCTATTGAGATAGGAGATTTCATGGAAATTACCTCAGCGCGGGTGAAGGACTTGCGCGAGAAGACCGGCGCCGGCATGATGGACTGCAAAAACGCCTTGACGGACGCCGGCGGCGACGAAGAGAAGGCCATTGAAATATTGCGCAAGAAAGGGCTTTCCCGCGTGGAGAAGCGATCCGGACGCGAAGCCAAGGAGGGTCTGGTCGAAGCGTATATTCACACGGGCGGGAAGCTGGGCGTGCTGGTGGAGCTCGACTGCGAGACTGATTTTGTAGCGCGCACCGATGAATTCCGCACCCTGGTGCGCGACCTGGCGCTGCACGTCGCCGCTACCAATCCTATGGCGGTGGCGCGCGAAGACATTCCGCCAGAGCTGATCCAGAAGGAAAAGGAGATTTTCCAGGCTCAAATTGAGGCCGAAGGGAAAAAGAAGCCGCCCGAAATCGTCGAGAAGATCGTTACGGGCAAGATGGACAAGTTCTACAGCGAGGTCTGCCTGTTGGAGCAGCCGTTCGTTAAAATTCCCGAGAAGACCATCAAGAGCCTGATTGAAGATACAGCCTCCAAACTGGGGGAAAACCTCATTCTGCGGCGCTTCTGCCGCTTTAAGATCGGCGAGTAAGTCGGCCGCATGTACCACCGCATCCTGCTGAAAGTATCGGGGGAATCCCTGGCCGGGCCGGAAGGCTTCGGCATCGAACCTGAAGCCGTGGCGCGCGTCGCTCACGAGGTCAAGGAGATTCAGGAGATGGGCGTCGAGGTGGCGCTGGTCATCGGGGGCGGCAATATTTTTCGCGGGCTGCGGGCTTCCGCCAGGGGCATGGATCGCACCGCTGCCGATCACATGGGCATGCTGGCGACGATCATCAACGCGCTGGCCATGCAGAATTACTTAGAGAAGATCGGGGCCGTCACTCGCGTGCAGTCGGCGATTGAAATCCAACAACTGGCAGAGCCCTTCATCCGCCGCCGCGCCGTGCGGCATCTGGAGAAAGGGCGCATTGTCATTTTCGCGGCGGGCACGGGTAATCCCTATTTCACCAGCGACACGGCGGCGTCTCTGCGCGCGGTCGAGATCAACGCGGAGGTCATCCTCAAAGGGACGCGAGTGGACGGCGTTTATGACAGCGATCCCGAAATCAATCCCGACGCTAAGCTATTCGATAAGCTGACTTACCTGGACGTGATTAAGAAACAACTGAAGGTGATGGACGCCACCTCGGTGACTCTTTGCATGGACAACAACATTCCCATTCGTGTGTTCAATATCATGATCCCGGGAAATTTGAAGAGGATCATGCGCGGTGAAAAGGTCGGAACGGTGGTAGCGAGGTGAACGTGGAACATTCCCTTCTGACGGACGCCGAGACTCGCATGAAGAAATCGGCGGAAGCGTTGCGGCAGGAATTGGTGAAGATCCGCACCGGCAAGGCTTCGACGGCCCTGGTCGCCGGAATCAAGGTGGATTATTTCGGTACCCTGACGCCGCTGAATCAGGCCGCCAGCATCACCACTCCCGAGGCGCGGCTGTTGGTCATCCAGCCCTGGGATAAGAGCCTTTTGCCCAAAATCGAGAAGGAGATCCTGAAGAGCGATTTGGGCTTGACGCCGGTGAACGACGGCACCTTCATCCGCCTGGCCATTCCGGCGTTGACCGAGGAGCGCCGCAAGGAGCTGGTCAAGCTGGTGCGCAAATATGCTGAAGAGGCGCGGGTCGCCATTCGCAACGTGCGCCGCGACGCCAACGAACACCTGAAGCGCGAGCAGAAGGACGGCAAGATTTCAGAAGATGACCTGAAGAAGCATCAAATCCGTTGCCAGGAATTGACGGACAAACACATCGAAACCATAGATGATATCCTAAAAAAGAAAGAGGAAGAAATAATGGAGGTATAGATCGCCCAGGCGATCGGATATGCCGCCATTGTGGGATTCCAGGAGGATAAAATGCCGCATCGGATCAACGAAGAATGCATCAACTGCGGTGCTTGTGAACCCGAGTGCCCTGTCAACGCCATCTCCGAAGGCGAGAACATCTACATCATTGACGAATCCGTCTGCGTGGACTGCAAAGGGCACTATGACACAGCCCGCTGTATCGAGTACTGCCCGGTGGACTGCATCATCGTCGTCTAACCGAGCCCTGAAAAATAAAAAGTCCGCCGGGCGGCGGACTTTTTATTATAGATCCCGCGATTATCCGGTCACAAGGCCGGCAATGATTTGCGGTATCATGTTGGCCTGCGCCAGCATGGAAACGCCCGTCTGCATCAAGATCTGAGACTTGACGAAAGTGGACATTTCAGTCGCGATGTCCGCATCGCGGATCTGGGATTGTGAGGCCGTAGCGTTTTCCCGGGCGATCTGCAGATGCGCAATGGTGCCCTGCAGCCGATTGACGTAGGCTCCAATTCGCGTGCGCTCGGTATCTTTGGAGGTAATCGCGGCATCAATGGAATTGATGGCGCTCTGCGCCGTGGCCGTGTTGAGAACATCGAGCGCATCAATGCCCAGAGCTGAGGACCTCATGTCGCCGAAGCTGACATAGTAATAGTCCTCGTTGATGACATTGAATGTGCCGATGTGGAACTTGATGCCGGTGGCCGATAGACTGCCGTCCAACAGATACAAGCCGTTGTAGTTGGTCACCATGGCGATGCGGTTGATTTCGGAAACCAACTGCTGGAATTCAACATCCAAAGAAGCTCGATCCGAAGCCGACAGCGCGCCGTTGGATGACTCAATGGCCAAGGCCCGCAAGCGAATCAACTTCTCGTCAATGACGGACATGGCCCCTTCCGCCGTTTGCATCATGTTGATGTCGTAATTCGCGTTTCTCTCCGCCTCGTCCATAGACGAGATCTGTGCGCGAAACCGTTCCGACACGGCCAAGCCGGCTGGATCATCCCAGGCATAGTTGATGCGCAGACCAGAGGACAGCCTGGTGACCGCTTGATCCAACACGTTCTGAGTATTCCAGATGTTTCGCTGGGCCGTGAGGGCGAGAATGTTGTGGTTGATTCTCGTGCTCATCTCGGTACTCCCCTTTCTTTAAGGTTATTATGATTATGCCGTCGTTTTTGCCAGAAGCTTTTTCAACAGATAGTCGGACATGGTGTCCGCCAGTTTTTCCATCTGGTCTTCGCCTGGAGGCCCGGCGGCTTCATCCGGAGCGACTTCCAGCTCCAACTTGCGCCGGGCGCCTTCCAGGGTGAAGCCTTCGTTCCTGACCAGATAATTGATCCGTTCGATGACATCAATGTCCAAACGGGTATAGCGCCGCTGATTGCCGTCGGTGCGTTGGGGATGCAGGAAGGCGGCGAACTCCTTTTCCCAGAATCGAATTGTCGGCTTGGCTACGCCTGTTATTGCATTCACCTGTGCGATGGAATACAGGGCATCTTCGGGTAGCCTCGTTAAGCTCATAATTTTCACCTCCTTTCGGTTCGTTTTCTTTGCTCTCACTATTCTTATCGGCAAATGGGAAGGAGGCTTTAATCTTCACTTGCAATATTTTGCCCGCCGCCGGCCAATATCCTTTTGGCGCGGTCTGCCGCCTTAAGTCAGGAAGATATCCTTAAAGTCAAGTTCATAAAAAATATTGCATCCGAGGCAAAAAATTGCTATATTAACAGCTTCGGGAAAGCCTGACCTCTGCCGATGATTCACCTGGACAAACAGAATATCAAGCACATTTTCGACCATTTTAGGGATCAGCGCATCGCCGTCATCGGGGATGTGATGCTGGACCGCTATATGTGGGGGGCGGTGCAGCGCATCTCGCCGGAGGCGCCCGTTCCCGTCGTTGAGGTGGTGGCGGAAACCACCAAGCTGGGGGGAGCGGCGAACGTGGCCAACAATATCCTCTCCCTGGGGGCCGAACCCATCCCCATTGGGGTGGTGGGGAATGATGGCTATGGCGAGGAATTGCGCCGCCTCTTCGAAGCCGCCGGCATCCGAGCCGATGGCATCCTGACGGATCAGGACCGGCCGACCACCATGAAGACGCGCATTATCGCCAATGATCAGCATGTGGTGCGGGCAGACATTGAATCGAAGCAGGATTTATCCGATGGATTGGGGGAAGAGCTGCTGGGCGTTTTTCGGCGCCTGTTGCCGACGATTGACGGCGTCATTCTTCAGGATTACAACAAGGGCGTCCTGACGCCCCTCCTGATTCATCAGATCGTGCAGGTCTGCCGGGAACAGGGCCGATTTGTCGCCGTGGATCCCAAATTCAGGAATTTTTTCGCCTACCGGAATGTTGACCTATTCAAGCCCAACACCCGGGAAACCGAACAGGCCCTGGGCATAAGGATGGATACCGATGAAGATCTCGTCGCCAGCGCTGAGGAACTCTTCGCACGGTTGGATTGCCAGTCCATTCTCTTGACGCGGGGCGAGCGCGGGATGGCGATATTCGAAGCAGCTCGAGAGAAGCCGGTCTTGGTGCCGACCCGGGCCAAAAAGATCCATGACGTATCGGGAGCGGGGGATACGGTCATTTCAACTTTGGTGGTGGCCAAATTGGCGGGGGCAACCCTGCTGGAATCTGCCATCCTGGCCAACTATGCGGCGGGCATTGTGTGCGGCGAAGTGGGCGTGGTGCCCATTGATCGAGATCGTCTCTGGGAAGAAATCGCGGATGACCCGGATTAGATTCAAGAGCGGGGGAATTGGGCAGGGGATTAACCGCCCTAAGTTTTGCGCGGGCGATTAGCTCAGTTGGTTGGAGCGCTGGTCTCACATACCAGAGGTCATAGGTTCAAGTCCTATATCGCCCACGACAATTAGCGCAGACGGATGCTGTCGCCATGCCAGAAGCCCAAAATGCTCCGATATTGACTTGGGAGGAACTGTTTCGACAGCGGGCTCTTTGGCAGAAGCAAGGCCTCAAAGTCGTCTTCACGAATGGCGTGTTCGATCTGTTGCATCGGGGACATCTGGATTACCTGCAGGCGGCGCGGCAGCTCGGTGATGTTCTAATCATCGGCGTCAACACTGACTCATCGGTGAAACGATTCAAGGAGCCTGGGCGGCCGCTGGTCGCAGAAGGTGATCGCGCTTTTGCCCTGTCCTGCCTGCGGCAGGTGGATGCCGTAACGCTGTTCGATCAGGATACGCCGCTCGTTCTGATTACCAGACTGAAGCCTGAAGTCCTCGTCAAGGGGGCGGATTATGAGGAGAAGGATATCGTTGGCGCAAAAGAGGTCAAGGAGACCGGGGGCCAGGTGGTTCGGATTGCGCTGACAGAGGGACGATCCACGACCGATTTGATCCATACGATCCTGCAGAAGCATGGGCGGGCCTAAACTCGGATAATTATTCATAAGGCCCATGTTCGATCAGCTCACACGCAGCTTTGAGCAGTTTTTCAAGCAGATTCGCGGTCACGGCAAGCTGACCGAGGAGAACATCCGCGAATCGCTGCGAGAGGTGCGGCGCATCCTCCTGGAAGCCGACGTCAATTTCAAGGTCGCCAAAGATTTCGTCGCGGGAGTTCAGGAAAAGGCACTGGGGCAGGAGGTGCTGCGCAGCATCACGCCCGGGCAGCAGGTCATCAAGATTATCCATGATGAATTGGTGCGCCTGCTGGGCGAAGAGCACCGCAAGCTGGATCTCTCGTCGCTGCCGCCCGTACCGATAATGGTAGTGGGTTTGCAGGGGTCCGGCAAGACCACTCTGACGGCCAAATTGGGGCTCTACCTGCGGCGCAAGGGGCGCTTCCCCCTGCTGGCGGCGGCGGACGTTTACCGCCCGGCGGCGATTGACCAATTGCAGCAGCTCGGAAGTCAATTGGATATTCCGGTCTGGGCGCCCGGAATGCAGGATCCGGTGGAGATCTGTCAGGGCGCTTTGACGGAAGCCCGGCGCAGCGCCCGCGACGTGGTCTTGATGGATACCGCAGGGCGGCTGCACATTGACGAAGCCATGATGTTGGAGCTGGATCGTCTGCGCGAAGCCATCAGGCCTCCGGAGATCCTCTACGTCGCCGATGGCATGGCCGGGCAGGATGCCGTTCGGGCTGCGCAGGAATTTCAGAACCGGCTGGATTTCACGGGCATCGTGCTGACGAAACTGGATGGGGATGCGCGAGGGGGCGCAGCGCTGTCCATCCGCGCGGTAACGGGCAAACCGATTCGGTTTATCGGAGTGGGGGAGAAACCGGAAGCGCTGGAGGAGTTTCACTCCGACCGCATGGCCTCGCGCATCCTCGGCATGGGGGATATCGTCACCCTGGTTGAGAAGGCGCAGGAGACGGTGGATGTCGAAACCGCCGAGCGGCTGGCAACCAAGATCGCCAAGCAGGAGTTTAACCTCGAGGATTTTCTGGATCAGCTTAAGCAAGTCCGAAAAATGGGTTCGCTGGACCAGCTTTTGGGTATGATCCCCGGCCTGGGCAAGCAGATGAAGGGACTGGAGCTGAGCGAAAAGGAGATGAAGCGAACGGAGGCAATCATTCTCTCCATGACCGAGGAGGAGCGCCGCCGGCCGCACATCATCAACGGCAGCCGGCGCCGAAGAATTGCCGCCGGATCGGGCACTCGGGTCCAGGATGTGAATCAGCTTTTGAATCAATTCGACCAAGTTTGCGGCATGATGAAGAGAATGGGGAAGATGAAGGGCAAGGGAGGTCGTATGCCTTTCGCCTTGCCGCGTTCTTAGCCAGACAAAACGCACTTAGACAGCGAACAATCTCAGGAGATATATCAGTGGCAGTAAGATTGCGCTTGATGCGCACCGGACGCAGCGGACAGGCGACTTATCGCATTGTGGCCGTAGACGGCCGCAAGCGCCGAGATGGAGCCTGCATTGAAAAGATTGGCCATTATAACCCCCGGACGGCTCCGCCCGAACTCGTCATTGACGAGGCGAAAGCTCTGAAGTGGTTGAAACAGGGCGCATCGCCATCGGACACCGTGCGCAGCCTGCTCTCCCGGCAAGGACTTCTCCTTGGCTGGGACTTGCAGAAGAAGGGTGCTCCACCGGATGAAATACAATCCAAGGTGGCGGAATTCCGCAAGATCAAGGAGGCCGGTCTAATCGAAAAGGCGAAAGCAGGCCACGAGGCGGCGGCTGCCCGAAAGAGAAAGTCAGCGGCAACCGTGGAGGCCGTCGAAGCGGCAGCACCTATATCACCATCACCTCCCGAGACGGAGACATCGAGCGAAAAGTCCGCCGAGCCAGAAGGCACAACTTAGCCTTCGGGCTTCGGCGCCGGTCATAGAAACTCAGTTTTGTCGGTTCCCCAGGGGTATTCCTGGGGTGGGTCTGAGGAGACACCGGAGCCATTTATGAAGGAATTTCTTGAGTTTATCGTCAAGCATCTGGTGGAAGAGCCGGATCGAGTGCAAATCGTCGAAGAAAAGAGCGAGAGCGGCATCCTGTACAAGCTGACGGTGGCGGAGCACGATTTCGGGCGCGTGGTCGGCAAGGACGGGCGCACCGCCCGGTCGTTGCGCACTCTGCTCACGGCCGCCGGAGGCCGCAGCGGGACTCGCGTTAATCTGGAGATTATGAGCAAGGCGCCCAGGCCGGTCGCCGCCGAGCCCAGATGAGCATTCACGATTCCTATATCGAAGTCGCACGGGTCGTCAAAGCGCATGGCATTCGCGGCGAGCTGAAGCTGCTGCCCTACACCGAAAGCGCGAGCGATCTGGCGCAGTATGATAGCTTCTGGATCGGCGTTAACGGTGAAATGATCGGCCAATTCAAGGTGGAACAACTGAGGGCGTTGCAGGGCTCGGCGACGATCAAATTCGCCGGGATTCATGATCGCAATGACGCCGAACGCTTGCGCGATTTTGATCTCTACATCCACAAAAGTGAGATGCCCGCGCCACCGGCGGGGCAATATTATATCCGAGATTTGATCGGTTTGCAGGTCGTCGGCGAAGACGGCGCCGAGCTGGGCGTCCTGAACGACGTTTATGAGCTCCCGGCCAATGACGTTTACCAAATCGTGCGCGATGGAAAGGAACTATTGATACCGGCCATCGAGGGCGTCATTCTTGGTATTCAGATGGACAAGCGCGTCATGACGGTGCGGTTGCCGGAGGGACTGTCGGATACCGATTTATAAATTGCGCGGGATTGTACCGTGCGCATTGAAATCCTTACGCTTTTTCCGGGCCTCTTTGACGGCTTCTTGAAGGATGCCCTGATCAAGCGGGCGCTGCAGCGAGGTCTTCTCGAGCTGAAGATCTACAACCTGCGATCCTGGGCGCGGTCGAAGCATCAGGCGGTGGACGATAATCCCTTCGGCGGCGGGCCGGGGATGGTCTTAAAGCCGGAGCCGATCTTTCAAGCGTTCGACGACTTGCTGCAGGATCGGCAGCCGAAGCCGCATGTTATCTCCTTCTCGCCCTCGGGGGACTTGCTGACTCAGGAACGGGTGGCCGATCTGGGACAGCAGGCGCAGATGATCTTTCTGTGCGGCCGATATAAGGGAATTGATCAACGGGCGCTCGACGGCTACGTGGATCGCCAGATTTCCATCGGCGACTACGTGCTGTCGGGAGGAGAACTGCCGGCGATGGTGGTGATCGAAGCTCTAGTCCGGTTGATCCCCGGCGCGATCCACGACATCGAATCCGCTCGCAGCGATAGCTTTCAGGCGAGCCTGTTGGAAGGCCCATTATACACTCGCCCGGAAGAGTATCGGGGCAGGCGCGTGCCGGAAGTATTGCTGGCCGGCGATCATCAAAAAATCGCCGACTGGCGCGCGGACAAAGCCATGGAAACAACGCGGAAGCGCCGCCCGGATTTGTGGCAGCGCTATCTAAAAGATAAATCCAAAACATCATCTGTTTGAGCCGAGATCATGAGAAACTTGCATTTAATAACCGCCTCTCAGTTGCGCACCGATTTGCCGGCCTTCAAGGCGGGCGATACGATCAAGGTGCACGTGCGAGTCATTGAGGGCGATAAAGAACGCACCCAAATCTTCCAGGGCACCGTATTGGAACGAAGCGGGGCGGGGATCAACGAGATGTTTACCGTGCGTAAAATCTCGGCGGGCGTGGGCGTGGAGCGCATTTTCCCGCTGCATTCGCCGCGTATCGCCAAGATCGAACCGGTGCGGGAAGGCCGCGTCCGCCGCGCCAAGCTGTATTATCTCAGCAATCTTCAGGGCAAAGCCGCGAGGATCCGAGAAAAAAGCACAACCTGATCCAGAAGACATCGTCATCGTTCAGGGAAGGTGGTGAAATTCCACCGCTGCCCCGCAACTGTAAGCGCCGGTCACGGCGCAAGCCAGGCTTCTGAACGAAATGCCATTAGCCTTCGCGGGAAGGCGCCACGAACGATCTCCTCGCTGCGCCGGGGAGATTCTTCTTATGGGGCTACCTGCGGCCTCATTTTCGTTTCCGGGGATGGATCATCCCCTCTGAGCTATTCTCATGAACCACGTCCAAAGCCTGCGGAGTCACCAGAAGATCGCCCGCACGGCGCTGCTGACAGCGCTCTGCGTAGCCCTGGGGTATCTCTTTCTGCCCATCCCTAACCTGGAAATGATCACGCTGGGAATCTTTTTTTCAGGCCTCTTGATGGGGGCTCATATCGGAGCTTTCGTAGGATTCCTGTCGGAGGCGATTTACTCGTTGACGAATCCCATGGGCTTTCCCCCGCCGCCGTTGCTCGCCGCGCAGGTGATCTCCATGTCGCTGGTGGGATATGTCGGCGGGTTGGCGCGCGTCTTTCTCATGCCGCCCCGCCCGCTCATCGCAAATCGGTGGCTCCGTCACCTCATTCTGGCTCTGACCGGGGCTTCTCTGACCTTTCTATTCGATCTTTTGACCAACTTGAGCTTCCCCATCGCCGCCGGTTTCACAAGCCAACAGATGCGCGCCGCGCTGTTGCTCGGAGTGCCGTATGCGGCGATTCACATAGGGACAAATGCCATCGCCTTCGCCATCCTAATCCCCATCCTTATGGACCGATTGACCACCTGGAGCAGACCGTGAAACACTCCATCCACTTTCTCATTTTTGGGATAATAGCGTTAGTTCCGCATGCTCGTGCAGAACTTCCGCCCGATTCGTCAAATGTGGATTCGACTCAGCTCCTGGGCGATGAACTGCGCGGCGCGGCTCCCTTAATTGATAGCCTGCAGCGCTCTCAACCGATGGAAGTTAATTTGACCGAGGATTACCTGTCGGATCTGGATCACGAGGAATTCGGCGATTGGATGGCCGTGATGCCGGGATTCTATCCTCTCGATCCAGCCGCCTTCGGAGCGCCTTATCGCGGCCTAATTCTCGGCGTGGATCCTTCCGCCGCCCAGCTCTTGTTCCGTGGGCGTTTAATGGAAGATCATCTTATCGGCGGCGCAGACCTGGGTTGGATACCGCCGGAGGCCTTGACTCGCGTGAGGTATCAGCCATTTACCATCGCAGCCCCGGGAGGGCGGATGGAAGCCGTGCTGCGCTCCCTCGAGCCGTCGCCTCCATCCAGCCGAATTGCCGTGCGGGATGGCTATTACGGGTTAGGAACCGTGGACTTCGATCTGGTGCAGAAGATCGCACCGGAGGTGGTTCTGAACGGCGGCGGCCGAGTCGCGACCTATGGAGGGCGTGTGCCGAACTCCGAGGGGTATGGCCTGAATTTGCGCTCAGAGATCGCCTTCCGCCTGAATCCGGAAATCTCCGGCTGGGGTGGGCTTATGCAGGGCAAGCAGAATTCACAAGTGCCGAATACGAATGTCAATTACAACCGCGATCGCTATGAAGCGGATCTGACTTTGCGCTATCGAGCTTTTGGCACAAACCTCTATGGAATCCAGCAGCGCGAAACCTATGGAGGCGAAGGCTCCACCGGTTGGGATGAGATCGGCGGGATCGCAGAATGGCAGCCCGAATTCGCTTCAATTCAAACAAACGCGCAACTGAAACTGTCCGCGGCGCGCTGGCGATTAAAAGGTCTTTCCTGGGCGAGCACCGCCTTGGGCGGGGCGCAGATGGAAATAAAATGGCAGCCGGTTCAGGGATTCTCGGGAACGGCGATTCTCGGATTGGATATTTCAGATGACTTTTCACCGGCCAGGCATGTGGGGTTGGCCTCTCGCGCCACCATCATAGGCCCATTGGAAAGTTTTGTAGCGGCATCGCAACATCAAATTCACCCGACGAGATTCGAATGGGCCGCGGATTTTGAGTCCGGCGAGCATTACCTGCCTTATGATCCAGCCCTGCTCCAGAATCCGGGATTGCCGGTGCTGGGAGAAAAATCGCTGAAGAATGAAACCTACAGCGTGGCTATGTCCGGACTGGAAATAAATAACGTCAAAATCCACGGCGCTCTGGGCCTCTTCTGGCGCAGAGTTGCGGATCCCATCGGGTGGCAGATTGAAGGTGATGCTGTTCGCGCGTTTAACGGAGAAGAGGATGAAGCCGCCGGCGCGCTGGGCTGGCTTATCTGCAGGCCCATTGACCAGTTCGACTTGGGCGCGACGGGGTCCTTCTTGCCCCACGATTCAAACGAAGAAAGCCTCTTTCCTGAAACCATCGCACATGCCTGGGCGCAGTTTCGCCAGAAGTTGTTTAAAAATGAGTTGGAATTGAGATTCCGTCTAGGCGGAGACTACTGGGGAGCGCGGCAGGCCCCAGTGCCGAGCGGCTGGGAGGACTGGGGGGATGTTTTGGTCGTCAATGGCCGGATTAGCGCCTATCTACTCGGAGCTCACCTGTTTTGGGGAATCAATAACATCTTCAGCCAGGATTACATGCTCTATCCCGGCAGGATGATGATGCACAAGGAAGAGGTCTGGGGAGTATCCTGGAATTTCAGGGATTAGCAGGAGCGTCATGATGCGATGGGGCATGGCATTTCTCCTGATCTGCTCGGCGTTTCATCTGACGCTGGCGCAGGACATCAGCGCGCTGCAAGGGCGCGTGAGCGCCGAAGATACGGGCGTGCCTCTGGTTGGAGCCGCCGTTTTGCTGGCTGGCGGCTCGTATTACGGCATCTGCGATCAGGATGGCCGCTTTCATTTTGCGGGCATCCCGGCGGGACGTTACGATCTCGAAATCCGCCATCTGGGATATGAGACCGTTCATTTTCGAAATCTCGAGGTGTCACTGCAGACGCCCTGGAATCTCGACATTCGCCTCAGGCCGCAACCATTGAAATTGCCGGAATTATCCGTTAGCACGTCGCGATTGCCAACAGGCGGGGCGCAGAGTGGAGCGCGTATTGTGACGCAGGAACAGTTGCGCAGGATCAAATCCCGGGATGTGGCGGACGCATTGCAGCGGGAGGGATTGATTGATGTGGTTAACGATGGGACTCCGGGCGGCCCGAGAACGCTCAGCCTGCGCGGCAGCGCCGGCGATCAGGTCCTGGTGCTGTTGGATGGCCAGCCGTTAAATGATCCTTCCAGTGGAGCGGCCGATTTATCGCGGATATCTCTGGCCGAGGTCGAAAAGATAGAAATCTACCCTTCGCCCAATTCCGTACTTGGAGCGCAGGCGATTGGCGGCGTGGTGAACGTAGTGACGTTGCAGCCCGGGATTGCCGGCACTGATCTGCAGGCCGCGGCCGGCAGTTTCGGTGAAAAGCACATCAGCGCCAGGGTCGGCCGGGATATCGGCGGCTGGCCATTTCTGGCAATTCTGGAGCATCGCGAGTCCGGCGGAGAATATCGTTACCGAGTGGTTCGCGATGATGGGCTGGAGCTCTATACCCGCTACCTCGGGCAGGAATTGACGCGGGAAAACGCCAGGTATCGTCGGGAATTCATATCGCTGAAATTGGATCCGCCCGGCTTGATCGAATTGGGCTATCGCCAGACCGCGTTAGATCGTGATAATCCCGACTATTTGCCGCTGTCAACGTTGTACCATGAATCGAACACTGAGGACAGCCGGCGGGAGCTGACCGTTGATTTGGAAGCGCGCAGAAATTGGTATCAACCTTCCATGCATCTGAAGGCGGAGGGCTACGAGCAGCGCGCCCTGGCAGATTTTGGGGCGAGCTATCCATTGCTCTATCGTGAATCCGATCTTCTGGGGGAAGCCTACAGCGGGGAAGCAACCTGGAATAGGCGATTTGAATGGCAGGACGTTTCCTACGGCGCCGGCGCGAGATTTGAGCGGTTATGGTCAGCAGATCTGGGGGGGGGATATGCGGAGAGAATTCATAAATTCGCCTACTGGCAGGCGCAGGGGCATCCCTTGGAAAATGTTCTGCGGCCGGTTCGGCTGGGAATTGTAGGCGGCGTGCGAACCGATTTCTACAGCCGTCAGAATGCCTTTCTGCATCCCCGGATTGGAATCGAAATCGCAAATGGCAATGCGCCCATCTGGTCGCTCCGGGGAGAATTGTCCAGCGCCTATCATCTGCCGTCCTTTAATGCACTCTTCTGGCAGGAGGATCTGCAATCGCGGGGAAATCCGAATTTGAAGCCGGAGCGAAGCCTCAACCGCGAATTGGCGGCAGAGGTCCGGTCGAAGTCGTGGGCTATGAATGTGGCCTATTTCGACCGCCGGGTGAGCGATCTGATTTATTGGCGACTCGATTTCGACAAGAAGTGGAAGCCGCTGAACCTCTCCAGCGCGCGGATTTATGGCCTGGAATCGAGTCTGAAGGGAGCTGTTGGGCAGGGCCTGGGCCGCACAGAGATTGCCGTTTTGCACCGCTGGATGCGGGCCCTGAACGAATCCGGCGAGGCCAATACCGACGGCATGATGTTGACCTACCGGCCGGAGCATACCCTGAATGCTTCACTCGCCCAGGAATTGCAGCTATTCTCATGGGATGTCGCGGTGCGCTGGATGGGGCGGCGTTATACTAATGAGGCCAATACCAAATCACTTTCGCCCTACATGGTCTGGGATGCGGGCCTATCAAAATCGTTCTTATTTGAAAAGAACCGAACTTCATTGGATCTGCGACTGGAAGTGCGCAACCTTTTCGATGCAGGATATCGCATGGTGGAAGCGGCTCCCATGCCGCTGCGAGAATGGTGGATGACCATCGGATTCGAATGGACGGTCCGGGAGGATCATTGAGATGAAATATCTAAGCTCCATAAACAGCGAGGGAAGCAGGTGGCTGAGGCGCAGAACTTAGAGAGCCTGATTCAGCAGGGGATGGAGCTTTTTAGCGCCAAGCGATTTCAAGAGGCGGTGCTCATCTTCCAGCAGGCTCTGGCGATTGAGCCGCGGCACGTGGGCGCCGCTTATATGCTCTCAATTGCTCTCTACTTCAGCGGATCTTTCCGAGAAGCTGACCACCTACTTCGCCAGTTGATGGGGCCGGGATCGCCGCTCGAGCCTCAGAAAGCCGCCGGTCTGCAGGAATTATCAAGCTACGCGAAATGTGAGATCCTCCGGCAGGACTATTGGCAGCGGCTAAGTGGCGTAAGCCCCAAGAAGATCGCCAGAGAGTTGAAAAGGCGCGGCTGGGAACCCGCTTCGATAGAAGCCTTTCATCTGCATCTGACGAATGGCGCCGCTTCGGAATGGCTGGGGCGGTGCGGAGAAACCCAACCCGGTCCGACTGTCCGCGTGACCACTCGAGCCAGTGAGATTCTCATACTCAAAGGCTGCCGGGATGCTGATGACAGCATTGGGACCGATATCGAGGCAATCCGCCAATCGGCTTATGTGTTTTTGGCGTTGCGAAGCATGCGGATTGTAGAAATGGGCTCGCTCAAGCGGTGGACGCCCGCGCAGGTGGAATTGGCAGATGGCCGGCGGGAAACTTTGACTCTACCCATGATCTATCGTGACTCCATGACCCAATCGGCTCATGGGGTTCCGGAAGGGATCGAGACGATTACTCAACCGCTGGAAGGTTGCGCCGATCTGCGGCGAGCATTTGGTCAAAAGCAATTGCGGTCCGATACGGGGCAGATCGGTTGGAGCCGCATCCTGCGCCTCGAAATCGGACCGCCCATGGAATGCCACTAAAGAGAAAAGCGATCCTACCGAGGATCGCTTCATTATTACATCGGGGTGATATGGCGCTAACGGAATAGAGCCTTGATGGAGCCCCAGGTCTGCTGGACGCCGGAAAACGCCAGCGTCACCGATTGCACGGGACTCAAAGTGGAAGTGCCGTTGGACATCACCGCGCGGACGCGGTAATAGTAGGTTCGCGGGGTGGTCTTGTAGAGATCGTGGTCTTCATAGCGGTAGGCGCTGTTGCTGCCCTGAAGTGCAATGTCAGCGATGCTGATGAAGGTCAAGCCATCCAGACTCCGCTCGACGCGAAACAGCGACAGGCCCGCTTCAGACGCGGAGTTCCATTCCAGGACGACGTAGTCGTCATTCACGACTTGGGCAGTGAATCCGACGATGGGATTCTGCGCCCAAGCCGGCAGCGCGCAGAACAGCGCTCCGATCAAAACAAACGCTGATTTCTTCATTTTTGGTCTTATGCTTAAAATCAAGAGAATATAATCCCTTGGTGTCTTGATGTCAAGGTGAAAGTGCGATTATTTTGGTCTAAGGTCCAATCTGTTTTAGAGCTTCCTGATAGGTCGCCGCATGCGCCGCATCCATGACGGTCAGCTCCTGCAGTTGATCCCTCATGCTGAATGCGGCCAGCATTCTGGCCATCTCCAGACTGTTTAGTTCATAAAATCGTTGGATTGTCTCATCCTCAGGATTCGATCCCTTCAATCGGATCACGACGACCTGCAGGTATTGTTTGGCGGCTTTGCGGTCATCCACTCGCAGGCGATTGCGAGCCTGCATGAAGAAATAGCGCAACTCACGGGACGGGACATAGGCCTCCGAACGGATCTTTTCGATATGCGCCACGCGCTCCTTCCAGCCCCACTGGAAAAATTCGCTGAATTTCGATAGCTGGGCAACCTGGTAGGCCTTTTCATAATAACCCGATCCACCGAGTTTGGCTAATTTGTCAAACTCCGACCCCAGGAGCAGGTACAGATAGAAATCAAGGGCTCCCGTTAGCGCATGGAATTGATCCGCATGAGATAACTGGGATCCCTGCTGATAGGGGAATCGCCAGCGCTTATCGGATTCCTGAAAATCGCCCTGGTTGCTGATGACCAGGCGAGCCTCATAGCGATCCTCGAAGCTGGTCGGCTCGGCGCGCTCGAAGTAAATATCCACCTGCACTTCCAAGGGATAACGGCTCTGAGTTTGCAGCCAGTCGTACTCGTTGATATAGCGCGTAAGCTGTTCCGGCAAGTTGGCCAGCTTGTCCTTGGATTCCTGCAGCAGCTTCTCTGTATTCAAGCTGAAACGAGCCACGAACTGCTGCGCATCAGCCCGAGGCGCTGACAGCATCAATGCGCCGATGACAACCAGCGCAAAAGGGAGTTGCTTTTTCAAGTCGTGTGATTTAAATTTCGCCATAGAATAAGATAATACGGATCGGCCTCGATGCGCAAGCGCAATCTTTTGCGGCTTTTTCTGTTAAATTCTCTTCTGCTGTCGGCGGTTCCCGACCCTTTGCGCGCCGCTCTTGATTCACCCGAATCCAACCCTCTGACTTTTGCCTTAGCCAACCTGGCCTCCTTTCCCGATGAAACGATTCTGCCGTCAGTTCAATCGGTGGGCTGCCGTCTCTCCGTAGGCGGAGCCAGGCTCTACGGCCTGCCGGAAGTTCAGCCGTTTTCGTTGAGGGCCGGTCTGCGAGGACTGGGCGGCTGGGTGCATTTTCGTGGCCTGGGATTGGGCCATGGCGCCTATCGTGAAACTACAGCCGCCCTGGCTTATGAAAGGGCGCTTCCGGAATCCCTCAAAGCCAAGCTCGAATTACAGGTCATGCAGGTTGCCATCGAGAATTACGGAGACGCCTGGTCGCAGCAAATCAACGCCCGCCTGCAGTGGTCTCCCAATCCGACTTTCGCACTGGCGATTTTGGGCGTCAATTTGACCGGATCGCGCTTCGGCCAGGGCGATTATCCGCTGCCCCGCCGGATCGCCGTTGGGGGCAAAATCACGCCGTACCGGACCCTCTCCTTCTTCGTGGAAATGGACCAAGACATCCGCTATGACATTTCGCCCCGTTTTGGCGCCGTCTTCAGTCCCATTGAGCGCATCTCCCTCCTGGCCGCGCTTCAGAGCGAACCCAATATCGCCTCCTTTGGACTCTCAGGACTCATCGGCGCCATTCGCGCCACAATGGCCTACCAATACCACCCCGATCTGGGCTTCTCCCAATGCTATGGTCTCGCGGTCGCCTTCTGATACTTAAGGTCCCGACCGCGCTGAGTCTCGCCCTTTTAATGTCCCCTCGTGCTCCGGCTCAAGTCGGCGATGCAGGCGCGCCGTGGCGGCTTTCTGCGGAGGAAATCCCCGACCTTACAGCTTCTGAGCCAATTAATCTAAACCGCGCCACGCTTGATGAGCTCATGCTTATTCCTGGACTGGACCCGGCGATTGCTCAGGCCATTCTCGATTTTCGCAAGCTACAGGGGCGCGCTATAAGTCTGGAAGAACTAAAAAGATCTGGTATCATTAATGATGATATATTCGACAATATGCAGCCTTTCACTAAAGTAATGGATGAACCGGAGAATTGGCAGTACAGAGTCATGGCCAGCTATGGAGCTGATGATCCCCCGGGTGAAGTCATTTCAAAGAGCCCCTACAGGCAGGGCTTTAAGCTGGCGCTGGAAAAAGAGGGCAGCTTAAGTCTCGGAATGGCGCTGGAAAAGGACGCCGGCGAGACGGACATCTGGGATCATTCAGCGATGGGGCTGGCCTATGAGCTGCCGGGTAATCGTGGAAGAATTGTCTTGGGGGATTATTTGGCCAGCTACGGTTTTGGGATGCTGATCAACACGCGAAGATCCTATTCGTTCCTTCAGCAGTTCGGAGGGCTCTTTGCAGTACGGCATCCCGGGATAACTACCTATCGAGGTTTTGATGAGTCCATAGCTCTGCGCGGAGTCGCGCTTCAAGCAGAGGCCGAGCGTTGGCGTCTTGCGGCCTGGGGTTCAAGCCGAAAGCGCGATGCCTATGTTGATTCGCTGGGAGTCGTTACAGCCTTCGATCTGAGCGGGAAACACAGGACGGCGGCTGAACAAGAGCGCGAGGGCAATTGCACGGAAGATCTATTCGGTGGGCGGATTGAGTACGCCATTTTGCCTGAACGGATGAACATCGCCTGCACCGGCTATCTGACTTCCTGGGATCGCGCCGTCCGAGTTGGCCAAGTCCTGTATGATCAGGTTGGAGTGGGGTCAGTGGAATTGAATGCATGCGTTGATCAATTCCGCGGTCGAGCTGAAATTGCATTGGACGATCGCGGTGGGACAGCAGCCATGCTGGGCGTCTCTGCAAAATTGAGCGATTTTTCGGCGAATGGCGCGCTTTATCGAGCCGGCGCCGGCTATTTCTCGCCCCTGTCCTCGACGATGGATCTGGACATTGGCAGAGTTCGCAATCGGCAGGGAGTTCTGGCAGTGTTTCAAGCTTGGTCTCAAGAGACGAAGATGATGATGGCACTGCATCTCCATCGGCGTCTGGAAAGAACGGTGGGGGAGAGTTGGGGAGGCCAAGATCTCTTCGCGCAGCTTCGGCAGGGGTTCAGCAATAAAGTGGAGACGGCATTATCATCGCGCTGGACGCAAGAAGAGGAAACGGCCGATACGATTCAAACGAGTCATTGGCGTGGATCTTGTGCCTTGCGGATTCTTCCTTCGCCCGATTGGGAGATGCAGCTCAAGCTCAAGCTGTGCCGCGCCAACGGATCTGCCAAGGCAGGGAGCTTGCTGCAAATGGAGATTTGTCGGCGCCTGGAGCTGGATTCTCACTGGACTTTGAAGGGCAATTCTGCCACTGGAATCTATTATGCACCTGATTATGGAGTGCGGTTGTATTGGAGCGACGTCCGGCTCGATGGAAGTTGGCAGAACCGCGCCTTTTGGGGCCGTGGAGCCTTCTGGGCGCTGGAATTAAAGGGAGGCTATGGCAATCAGTGCACGCTTGAACTTTTCGCCCTGTGGGACATGCCTGAAAGGGATTTCGAGCGGGAATTCCGTCGGAGCATCTGGCTGACGCTGAAGATCCAGGGATAGCCTCCGCAAGCCCATCTCCTTTTATTTGTCCATAATTCTATTGATTTTGGCATCAGAAGAGGTTATTTTATGCTATGGGAATCACCAGGTTTGGGAGACCGATGGCGGACGATGCGGGCAACGCGGAAGGCAAATTCGGGACGCCGGCCATCCTGCTGGCCGATGATGAAGAGGTCGTCAGGAATGTCGGCAGCGATATTCTGAATATTCTGGGCTATCCGACGATCCTGGCCAGCAATGGCCTCGAGGCAGCAGCTCTCTATGCCCAGCGTCATGATGAGATCGGTTTGATCATCCTGGATTGGTACATGCCGGGCTTATCGGGGCGGGAGGTGCTGGAACGCGTCTGGAATGTGGACAAGGACGCCAAGGTCCTGATTGCCTCCGGCCTGGGGCCGCCAAAGGAGTTGCAGGATCTCATGAACTCGGGCCATTCGATTCATCTGCTTCAGAAACCTTATCTGGTCAAGGATTTAAAGGACGAATTGGCACGCCTGCTGAAATAAGCCCGCCACGAATGAACCACCATCTCAAGCCTACCTTTGTGATCTCGACACAGTCGAAGGCAATTCTTTTCTTGACCATCATTTGCCTTATTATGTCGCATGCGGGCCAGGCGGCTGATCCGACCTACGGTCAGCTTGAAAGCCGCCTCATCGCCGAGGGTTTCGATTCCGTGCGCGTTTCCACCCTCTTTCAGGACGAGCGAGTGCGTTTTATTCCCGCGCTGGTCGAGCTTAACCTCGTTTCAAAGGAATTTCCCGATTACTATCGCGGCTTTTTGGCGGAGAGCCAGGTTGAAGATGGGGCGCAGTTTCTAAGTGAGTGGCGACAGCAGATTGAGACTGGTTTAGGGCGGACTAAGGTGCCGCCCGCCGCCGTCGTTGCCATTCTGAAAGTTGAATCTGACCTGGGCCGCAAATCTGGAAGATACCCTATTTTCAACACTCTTGCTTCGATTACTCTCTTGAAGGATTCCTTGCACTGGGTAGCGCAATTCGACACCAGCGGTGGCGCGGATCTGGAGCGACTGGAAAAGCGGGCGGTGCGGCGGTCGCAATGGGCCTACAATGAACTGGTGCAGTATCTCAAGCTCTGCGACCGCGAGAATTGGGATCCGCTGGAAGTCAAGGGTTCCTGGGCGGGCGCCATCGGCTGGGCCCAGTTCATCCCCTCCAGCTACCTGCGCTGCGCCCGGGATGGAGACGGCGATGGTCGGGTGGATCCCTATGCTCTCCAGGACGCCGTGGCCAGCATCGCGGCCTACCTTGACGAGGCCGGCTGGCTGCCTTCGGCGGCTTCACATCGCCGCGCCCTGATGCTCTATAATCCCAGCAGCGCCTATGTGGATTGCATTCTGGAATACGCTCGGAAGCTCTCACAGAAGATGGGCAGTAACACTGGGAATTCCTCCGGCGAATCTTTCAATAATTAGCTTGAAGGTCGCAACAGTGAAGTTCGGCTGCAAGCATCTTCCCCTTCTTGTCCTCAGCCTTCTGATGGTCGCCTCAGCGCCGTCCGGGGCGGCCAATTTCCTGACTCTCAAAACCTCCTCTGGAAAACAGGCGAATGCTCCTATCGCGCTGCGCCGCAGCGGCGCGGTCAGCTACGTGGATTTGAACGGATTTGCCGCAGCTCTGAAGGCGGACGTCTATTCAAATGAACAGAAGCGCACGTTTTCTTTTGCCGCCGGTTCGGCTCGATTGAAATGGACGGCCGATAATGTTTTTGTCCAAATTGGAACCGAATGCTGGCAGCTTCCGACGCCGGTCATCTTTCAGGATGGCTGCTATTGGGCGCCCCTCGTCGCCTTTTTGGAGTTGCTTGCCATAGTCTATCCTTCCGGGATGGAGTTTGACTGGAACAATTACCAATTGAGCTTGCAACCGAGGAAGGGCGGCGGCGATATCTACGGAATCGCTTATGAGCAGAAGGGCAATGGGACGCTGGTGCGGCTCTTTTGTTCTCGCGAAATGACCTATTCAGCGCCGATCATTAGAGCCAAGACCGTCATTCTAACTCTGGAGCATGCCAGCGCCGACGGCGATGCTCTGTCCAGAGTTCAACCGGCAGGTGCCGTCGAAAAACTTGCTCTAGAAAAGATTGCACAGGGACTGCAGTTGACTTTCGAGCTTGCGGCGCCCATTCTGGAATGCACAGCCTGGCAGGATGAGGAGTCGCGGCAGATTCATCTATCCCTGGTAACGCAACTGGTCTCGGCGCCGATACCCGGGCGCGACGGAACGCGCTCGGCGGGCGAGAGCGAAGAGATCAATCAGCTTTTGGAACGTGAGCAGCAAAAATGGAAGGTGGATTGCGTGGTGATTGATCCGGGGCATGGGGGCAAAGATCCCGGCGCCATCGGCGTGACCGGTCTGAAGGAGAAAGAGGCGACGCTGGACATCGCCTTGCGTTTGAAGCAGTTGTTGATGAAGGACGCTGGCCTCCAGGTGGTCCTGACGCGGGAGGATGACCGTTTTATCGGCCTCAATCAGAGGACCAAGCGGGCAAATACCGAAGGGGGGAAGCTCTTCATCTCGATTCACTGCAATTCGCTGAAAAAGGGGAGCGGGAGCGGCTTTGAGACTTATTTCTTGAAACCGGCTCGCAGCGCCAAGGCCATGGAGGTCGCTCTGCGGGAAAACTCGGTGATTGACTATGAAGAATCCACCAACGGCTACCAGGAATTGACGGAAGAAAACTATATTCTGCTGGCCATGGCGCAGAGTGAATTTGTTCGGGAGAGCGAGGGACTCGCGGCCATCGTGCAAAGAAAGATGCTCTTGAACACCGGCCTAAAGGATCGGGGAGTGGATCAGGCCGGATTCTACGTCCTGGTGGGCGCCTCCATGCCCGCCATACTGGTCGAGACGGCCTTCCTTTCGAGCAAACATGAAGAGAAACTGCTCAAGACGAAGAAGTTCCGTCAGCAGGTGGCGCAGGCGCTGTACGAAAGTGTGCTGGATTTCATGAAGCAAACCGAAACGGCCAATCATGATGTTTCCGCCGAGTGATAGCTTTGGCCGGAAGTCAAAACGAAATGCGAAGAACTGACCGTCCCATCGGCATCTTTGATTCGGGCATTGGGGGACTGACCGTGGCGCGGCAGATCATGCGGCGACTGCCGGGCGAATCCATCGTCTATTTCGGCGATACGGCTCGGGTTCCCTACGGCAGCAAATCGGATCGCACGGTGCGCGCCTTCGCCTGGGAGGACAGCCTCTTGCTGCTCTCCTATGACGTTAAAATCATCGTGGCGGCCTGCAATACGGTTTCCGCAGTCGCGCTGGAGGAGCTGGATCGGCATTTGAAGATACCCGTGATCGGCGTCATCGAACCGGGTGCGGAAGCGGCCGTAGCGGCGACGAAGAACGGGCGAATCGGGGTCATTGGCACGTTGGCGACGGTGCATTCTCGGGCTTACGAAAAAGCCGTTCAGAGCTTGAACGCCGCCGCCGTCTATTCGACCTCATGCCCCCTTTTTGTGCCGCTGGTCGAAGAGGGTTGGCTTGAGGGCGACGCGCCTGAGTTGATCGCCCGGAAATACCTGCTCCCGCTAATGGATCAGGAGATAGATACTCTGATTCTAGGCTGCACGCATTATCCCCTTTTGAGACCGCTGCTGTCGAATATCCTGGGGCCGGGCGTCACCTTAATTGATTCCGCCGAGCAGATTGCTCTGGGCGTCGAGACGCTGCTCAAGGAGCGCGGCGAGCTGAACCCCTCGCCTCATGGCACGCGGCGCTTCTTCGTCAGCGACTATCCGCGCAACTTCGAGGAGCTGGGCCGGCGGTTCTTGGGCGAACCGGTCGGGGAAGTCGCGGTGGCCGAACCCTGGAAGCATATCCATCCTGAAGCTTCGTTTGAATAATCCCACTCTTGGAAGTCCGCCTGTATGAACCGGCGCCTCACCTGGAATGATTTCTACGGGCTGCAGCGCTTCGGCATGACGCCGAATCTGGACAACATCCGGCTTTTCTGCGAACGACTCGGGAACCCGGAGCAAGCCTTCCCCTGCGTTCACATTTCCGGGACAAACGGCAAGGGGAGCGTAACGGCCATGCTCGACGCCGTGCTGCGAAATTGCCGCCTGAAGGTGGGGATGTACACGTCGCCCCACCTAATCCAATTCGAGGAGCGCATTCGAGTTGACGGCCGCCTGATTCCCGAGGACGCCGTCTTCGATTTCTTGGAAAAGCACTGGAAATTCATCTCCGAGCATAGCTGCACCTTTTTTGAAGTTGCCACCGCAATGGGGCTTGACTATTTCAGGCGGAGCGGGGTGGATCTGGCCGTGGCGGAGGTGGGCCTGGGCGGGACCTATGATGCCACGCGAGTCGTCCAATCCATCCTCTCGGTGATCACTCGGATAGACCTGGATCACACGGAGCGGCTGGGTGAAACTCGCGAAGAGATTGCGCGGGATAAGGCCGGAATATTTCGCCGAGGCTTTCCAGCTTTAAGCGGAGACCAACAGCCGGAAGTTGTCAACGTATTAAGGTCAAGAGCCGAGGAGCTTGGAGCCGTCTTTCATATGGCCGACGATTTAGTTGGACTAACCCGCCCGAGAATCTCAAGAAATCACATTTCCGCCACGGTTTCATTTCGCCAATTGGATCTCCCGCTCAATCTGGGGCGGATAACCTGTCCCCTAACCGGCTCCTTCCAGTTTGAGAATTTAAAATTGGTCCTCGCGGCTTTATCCCTTTTGGCCATGCAGCTCGGGCAGATTACCTCCCAGACTATCCGAAACGGGTTAGCTTCCGTTTCCTGGCCCGGCAGGTTGCAGGAATTGCGCCGGCAGCCTCATTTTATTCTCGACGTGGCTCATAATCCCGGCGCGGTGTTGGCCTCGCTGCATAACACCCAGAACATCTGGAAGCCTGACCGCATCATCGCCATTTTCGGCGCGCTGCGCGACAAGGATATCGCCGGGATGATCGCTCACTTGAAGCAATTCTGTCCGGTCGGTTTCATGGTCCCCTTGCCTCCGCCCCGAGGGCTGGGATTCGAGGAGATTCAATCTATCCCCGCCCGGTATGGCTGGAACGCCAAGGCGGTTCAAAGCGTTAATCAAGCGGTGGAGGAGGGACTTGCGTTTGCCCGAAAGAGGGATCTAATTCTCGCTATCGGGTCGCATTATCTAGCGGAGGAAGTCCTAAAAAATCCAGAATTTCATTGACTTTAGGGTCGGGATGCGTTAAATTTATGCAGTACGTTACCCCCTTGCCCATATCTCCTCATCGAAAATCCATAAGCAATCCAGCAAAATAGACCTCGATACAAATTTCCTGCGGACCTGCTCCAGCAGTTAATCCAACTTCTGCCATAATCCAGCGGCGACCGGCTCGCCCAATTAGCCCTTTGACCAATCTGCACCGTCAGTCGTCAAGCCACGGCCTGAGAAGTTAGTGGAGACATCATGGACCTCGTCGAACTCAAAGCGATGAAAATTTCCGAGCTGAACAAGCTCGCCAAAGGCCTCGAAATCGAGGATTATTCGGGGATGCCTCGCCAGGACTTGATTTTCAAGATCCTGGAGAAACAGACCGAGAAGGACGGCTTGATCTTCGCTCAGGGCGTGCTGGAAGTCCTGCCGGACGGCTACGGTTTCCTGCGCTCATCCGCATCGAACTATCTGCCCGGGCCGGATGACATCTACGTATCGCCGTCCCAAATCAAGCGTTTCGGCCTGCGCAAGGGCGCGACGGTTTCGGGCCAAATCCGGCACCCCAAGGACAGCGAGCGCTTTTTCGCCTTATTGAAAGTCGAGGCGGTCAACTTCGAGAATCCGGAGGAGACGCGCGACAAGATTCTCTTTGACAACCTCACCCCCCTCTACCCGCAGGAGAAATTTAAGCTGGAATCCGATCCCAAGGATTACTCCGTGCGCATCATGGATATTTTTACGCCCCTGGGCAAAGGGCAGCGCGGGCTGATTCCGGCTCCGCCCAGAACCGGCAAAACCATGCTCCTGCAGAAGATCGCCAATTCCATCGCCAAGAACCACCCGGAGGTGAACCTGATCGTCTTGCTGATTGACGAACGCCCCGAAGAAGTGACCGACATGGAGCGCACGGTCACGGGCGAAGTCGTCAGTTCGACTTTCGATGAAAAGCCGGAACGCCACATCCAGGTGGCCAGCATGGTCTTAGAAAAGGCCAAGCGGCTCGTGGAGTACAAACACGATGTGGTGATCTTGTTGGATAGCATCACGCGACTGGCGCGCGCTCACAACGCCGTCAGCCCGCATTCGGGAAGAATTTTATCGGGCGGCATGGATGCGACGGCGCTCTACGAGCCCAAGCGCTTCTTCGGCGCGGCGCGCAATATCGAGGAGGGGGGATCGCTGACCATCATTGCCACGGCTCTGATCGAAACTGGCAGCCGCATGGACGAGGTGATCTTCGAAGAATTCAAGGGGACGGGCAATATGGAGCTGGTGCTGGATCGGCGGTTGGCGGACATCCGGCTTTTCCCGGCGCTGGACATCAACCGTTCCGGCACGCGCAAGGAGGAGCTGCTGCTGAAACCGGACGTGCTGAACAAGATCTGGATTCTTCGCAACATCCTGGCCGATTCCAATCCCATCGAAACGATGCGGTTTATTCTGGAGAAAATGCGCGGGACGAAATCGAACGACCAGTTCTTCGAAGTGATGAAGAATGGGGGGTAAATCTTCTATTTGCTCCTGGGCAACAATAACGAAGGGCGCGAATGATCGCGCCCTTTTATATTCTACGCATCGCCCGGTTCCGCTTCGTGATGAAAGAGCAGCTCCTTCAAGGCATCCTTCAGCCTCTGCTCGTCATAGTCCCTCGCCAAGAACTTCCCCTCGTGCGCCAGGGATATTCTCCCGCTCTCTTCGGATACGGCGATGACGGCGGCGTCGGATTCTTCGCTGATGCCCAACGCGGCGCGGTGGCGGGTGCCCATGGAAGGAGGGATGTTGGGATTGTCCGACAGCGGCAGCATGCACTTGGCGGCCTCGATGAGGTCGCCTTTGATGACGATGGCGCCGTCGTGCAGAGGCGTGCGGGGGAAGAAGATGGAGACGATCAGTTCGGCGCTGGCGTCGGCGCGGATGGGGACGCCGGTCTCGACGATGCCTCGAATGCCGGTGGCTCCCTGCAGGACGATCAGGCCGCCGTAGCGTTTCTGGGAGAGGATCATCGTGGCTTTGACCACTTCATCGAGCGTGGAGGAGGATCTCGAACGGACCAGCGCGCGCACTAATTTCGTCTGGCCCAATTGCATCAACACGCGGCGCAGTTCCGGTTGAAAGATGATGACAAAGGCAATGACCCAGACGGTGGTGACGGATTGGATTAACCAGGTCATGCCCTGCATGCCCAGCACCTGCACGATGAAGGCGGCGATGAAGATCAGAACCAGGCCGGCGAACATCTGCGAGGCGCGCGTGCCGCGCACGATGCGGTAGATCTGGTAAAAGATATAGTACAGGGCAAAGATGTCCAACAGATCAATGACGGTGAAACGCAAAAAGCCGATGCGAAATAGCTCCATCTTTATCCTCTCGATCCGGCGAATGACGCGCTTTTGCGCAAGAAGGGATAGTGATAGGCGGGCTCGGCCTGGAACAGATCCTCGAATTGTAGTGAGGCAAAGCGAACAGCCGCGAGGCGAGCCACGCTGACGATTAAGGGCTCCAGAGAGTCGCTTCCGGGGATCTTCATCAGACGATCTGCGAAAAGAGTACGGAGTTGATCGCGATGACGTTCATAACCTTCGCCGCAGAGGAGGACTTTTCCCGAAATCTCAGTGGACAAAGCCCCGATTTGGCTGACGCGACAGGTGGTTCTGGCCGTCCAGGCGTCCGCTTCCCACTCAAAAAGGCTCCAATAGACCTCATCCGCGCGAGCGGGCATCAGCGGAAGAACTCGTCCGACATGGGAGGGAATGGCATGGACATACGCCTCCAAGGTCGGAACGCAAATCAGCGGGAGCCGCAAACTCCAGCAAAGTCCCTTAGCGACAGCAAGACCTACCCGCAGACCGGTGAACGATCCCGGGCCGGATGAAACCGCCACTGCGCGCAGGTCGGCCCGCCCGACCTCATAAACGGCCAAGAGGGCTTGAATTTGATGGAGCAGCAATTCGTTATGCCGCAGCGCCGAATCGGACTCTCTATGGCCGATCAGATCGGAAGACCACAGCGCCACGCCGCAGCGGCTGCCGCTGGTATCCAGCGCCAGGATCATTTCAGCACCGCCTCCAAAAACCTCTGAAGCCGTTTGGAATAACCCGCGCGTCGGGTGGAAAAGCGCAGGATGCGCAGCATCTCACTCTCAAAATCGAAGGTGAAATCAATCTCGTAGGCCCAGTCGCTGAAATAATCGCCGATCCTATCGGCCCATTCCACGATGATAATCCCCTGCCCGGCGGCGATATAGTCATCGAATCCCGTCGCCGCGATTTGGTCGGGCGAATTCAGCCGAAAACAATCGAAGTGGTAGATCGGCGGCGAAGTAGGATACTGATGCAGCAGCGTGAAGGTCGGGCTGGTGGTAAGGTCATGATAACCCAGGCCGGCGCACAAGCCGGAGGCGAAGACCGTTTTGCCGCTGCCCAGATCGCCGGTCAATGCCACGCTATCGCCGGGCTGCAGCAGGAGGGCGAATTGACGGGCCAACTGGCGGGTTTCATCCGGGCCGTAGCTGCTAATCTGAAACATGAGCGAATTACCGCGGCTCCATGACGGCGACGGGCAGAATCATCTCCTCCAGCGAGATGCCGCCATGCTGGAAACTGTTCTTATAAAGATTAATATACCTGTGCATGTTGGTCGGATAAACGAAATAATAGTCTTCTTTGGCAATGATGTAATTGACGTTGATTCCGCGCCGCGGCAGTTTGTAGGCCTCAGGATCACGGATGAACAGGGCGAACTTGTCATCGCACTTCAGGTTGCGCCCATATTTGTAGCGCAGATTGGTGGAGGCCTCCTTGTCGGAGATGACCTTGGCGGGGCGCTGGCTGCGTATGGAACCGTGATCCGAGGTCAGCACGATGGTGCAATTCTGGGTGGCGAAAGCCCTCAGGATATTCAGCAGGGAGGAGTGCTCGAACCAGGAACGCGTGATGGCGCGGTAGGAGCCTTCGTTGCGCACCATCTCCTTGATGACTTCGGAATCCGCGCGGGCGTGGGCGAGAATATCCACGAAATTAAAAACCATCGAAACCAGCGGCTGAGTGAAATAGGATGAGACTTTGCGCTCAACGTTGTCCGCCTCTTCCAGATCCAGAATTTTAATATATTTGGAGCCGGATTTTAATGACACGCCCAATTTGACCAGTTGCTGGTCGAGCAATTGGTGCTCAAAGCGATTGGAGGACGATTCATCATCTTCGCTGCGCTTCCACAAATCGGGGTAATAGCGCTCGAGCTCGTTAGGGAAGAGGCCGCTGAAGATGGCATTGCGGGCGTAAGGAGTTGACGAAGGCAAGATCGAATAATGGTATTCGCGCTGGATGTTGAAGAGCTCCAGCAGAATCGGTTCGACGGCCAAATACTGATCCAGTCGCAGGCAGTCAATGACCAGGAATAGTACCCTGCGGCCGCTCTTGAGCAGAGGCGCGAGGTATTTTTCGACTACGCGGGTGGATAAGTCCGGCCCGCCCTGGCCGGCGAGCCAGTCCAAATAATTGGCCTCGATAAAGCGGGCAAATTCCTGATTGCAGTGGTTTTTCTGCTCCTGCAAAACGTCCGCTAATCCCAGATCGGGATAGCGATCCATATCCATATCCCAGCCTGAGAGCTTGACGTGGACATCCACCCAATCTTGATGCGAGGCTCCGCTGGAAATAAGCGCGCCGATTTTATTGAATTGTGAGAGGTACTCTTTTGATAAATGGTCGCGGCTGATTCTGGACGATTCGGTGAGTTTTTTGAGGACGAGCAGGATCTGGCTGGGATTGACAGGCTTGGTCAAGAAATCGTCTATATTCTGGCCGATGGCCTCTTCCATGAGCTGCTCTTCTTCGCTCTTGGTAATCATCACCGTGGCGATGCCGGGGCGTATGGCCTTAATCTCGGCGAAGGTGGCGATGCCGTCCTTCCCCGCCATTTCTTCATCCAGAAGCACGACATCAAAAATCCCGCGCGTGACCTGCGCGATGGCGTCGTCGCCGTTGGTGACTGCGGTGACGTCATAGCCCCTTTCTTCCAGAAAGAGCACATGCGGCCTGAGAAGTTCTATTTCATCATCTGCCCAAAGAATTTTCTTTCTTTCCATGATAACTCCAGGTCAACGCCATAGACCGCTCCCTGCCGCCTGATGTCAGAATTCCGCCAGCAGCCGATGCAGCTTTTCGACTTGTTCCTCCGACAGCCCCTTTTCGATGGCCAGTTGCAGCGCCTTCAAGCTCAGCATGCGATAAAGCGCCAGAGCTGCGGGCGATTCGGCCTGCAGCGTCTTCAAATGCCCCTCCACCGTGTGCGCATCTCCCCGCGCCAACGGGCCGGTCAGCGCCCGAGCCGGCCCCATCTTCAGGCTGTTTTCTAGACTCTGCCGGATCAGGGGAGTCGTCATGCGCAGGTATTCTTTTTCGGATATGCCGCTGGAGACCATGAGTTCCGCCCCCGAACGCAGCAACACCGGGATGAAATTGGAGACCATCACCGCGGCGGTGTGATAAAGCATTTTCTGGTCAGAGGCGATATTAAATGACTTTCCTCCGACGTCCGCAATCAGTTTTTCCAATATTCCTCTTGCGGCCGCATCTCCTTCCAGGGCGAAATAAATCGCTTCCAATGAGACGGACGTATCACCGCGCGGAAAGGTCTGCAAGGGGTGCACTGAGGCGACCGGTATATTCAAAGCCGCCGCCGTTTTCAGGCAATCAGCCGGAAGCGCTCCCGACGTGTGCGCGCAAGCCTGCAGCCGCATCTTGGGGAGCCTCTTGCGCAAGCCATGATCCACGGTGGCGATCTGATCGTCGGGCACGCAGATCAGCAAGATTTCGGTTTCGAGGCGAATCGAGTTGAGGTCGGTCGCGCTGTGAGCCTCGGGGACGATCTGCAGAAGCTCGTCGCAGCGCGAGCGCTGACGATCAATGAAGGTCAGCAGGGGATAACCGGCTTCGGATAGGGCGCGAGCCAGGGCGCTGCCCACGGCTCCCAGTCCGATGATGGATACCCCGAGCTTTGTGAATTTATCAGCCAAATTCGAGGAGGCCACCTGAAGGCTTATATGAGAAACCGGTTCGCCCTGCGGCAAACCGGTCTCTCTATTGGTTCGCTTAGAACGGAATGGAATGAGCCGAATTACTTCAGCAAGATCATCTTGCGCGTGAAGGAAACCGAACTCGCATCGAGGCGGCAAATATAGATTCCGCTGGCCAGATCCCGAGCGGCGAAGGTCGCCCGATGCCAACCCGCCGATAGCGTCTCCTGGATCAGAGTCTCCACCAAACGTCCGGTCAGATCATAAACCGCCAGCCGAACCATCCCCGGTTTGGGCAAAGCGAAGGTGATATCCGTTGCCGGATTGAACGGATTCGGGTAGTTCTGATTCAGCGCGTAGGCACTGGGCATTGGCTGGTTCGGGATTTCTTCGACGGCAACCGAGTTGAACCAATTCAAGATGTTGCCCAGCAATACCCATTGATCAGGGGTGGATAGGTTCGAGACAGCTTCGAAATTGAAGGCGAAGTAAACCAGTTCACCGCCCGCGCCATTCCAGCGAAGGCCAGCCCCCAGACTGTTTGAGTTGTAGGTGTAAACCAGATGGGCGCCCGATCCGGCCGCGATCGCGGCCGGCGAAAAATTGTTGCCGGCGCCACCCGTACCCGCGAGGGTGAGTGTCGTTCCATCGGAGATGGGATCGCCCTCAACTCCGGTGAGCTGCGGCGAGCCGCCGGTCTCCTCTGAGACGCAATGCAGGACGTTGGCATAAAAGGGAGTGTCGCGCAACTGCTCGTCAATGTCCTCTCCGACCAGGAAAAGCTCGCGGCCCTGCGACAAGAAATCGGAGATCAGATCCTGCTCGGTCTGGGAGAGCGGATTGTCCGAATTTGAAGTATGCCAGATAACTCTCCAGTAGAGCAGGATTTCATCCTGCGGAATCTCTCCCACGGCGTTCACATCCCAGATATCATGCACGATTCCCAGGCTGTCCAGATCGCGGTCGTAGTATTGCTGGAAATTGGCTCCGCCGTCATCATCAATGATAATGATGTCAGGTCGGCCGATCATCTGGACGATTTGGTACACGATGGGGGTGATGAGGGTGGGCTCCGTGACCGTCAACACAAAGGTAGCCTCGTGAGGAGAGGCGCCACCATCCACGGTGAAGGTCAGGGGATCGGCACTGTTATTGACCACTCCGCCGGGTGAAATCACCGGGTAGGTGTTGGTGCCCTGGGTGATGTTGATATCCGGATCGGTACAGGTCAGGGTTACTTCGACATTCGTGGCGCCCATCAAGAAATTCGTATTCTCCAGAGTATAAACAACATCCACCGTTTCGCCGGGATCCGGGCGGCCGTTATTGTTCCCCGTGGGGTCTTCGAAGTTGACTTCGAAGAACTCGAGGTTAGGGTAGAGGCTGGATACGGCCAATCCGGCATTGATCAGCCCCCAACCGAGCAGCCCGGCATAATTTGGATTAATGTTGTCAATGTTGGTGCAGGTCGTGAATATGTGCTGCACCAGCTCGCTGTTGCTAAACCCGGGATTGGCCGCCCAAAGCAGACAAGCCAGACCGGCGGTGATGGGGCAGGAGAAAGAGGTGCCGTCCCAGGGCTGGTAACTATTTCCGGGGACGGGGCCATAAATGCCCACGCCCGGCGCGCAGACATCCACCCAGGTCCCGTAGTTTGAGAAACCGGCCTTGGTGTTGTTTTGAGACGTCGCGGCCACGGCTACGACATTATCAAAGGCGCCCGGATAGTGCTCCGTCCAGGTGCTTTCATTGCCTGCCGAAGCAAAGAGGGCAACGCCGTTTGCCCAGGCGTTTTGAACAGCCGTATTTTCGACGCTACTCCAAGAGGGACCGCCGTAAGACATGGAAATCACCCTGGCGCCATTTTGGCTGCAGTAATCTATTCCCGCTGCGCTGGCATAGATAAATTGGCCATCGCCCGCCTTGGCCGCCATCACTCGGGCTTTCCACCCCAGGCTTGCTATCCCTATGCCGTTATCGGTAACGCCGGTAACACAGCCCGAACAATGGGTACCGTGGCCGGCATAATCCTGCACGTTGTTATTGTTCTGCCAGACGTTCCAGCCGTAGAAATCATCTATTTTGCCGTTGTGGTCATCATCTATGCCATTTCTCTCGGAAAGCTCGATGATGCGATTGCCGTTTAAATCTTCGCCGGGATTGATCCAGAGGTTGTTGCGCAGATCCACATGGGCCGTATCAATTCCCGAATCCACCACGCCGGCAACGACAGCCGTATCGCCCCGGCAGTAATCGTAGGCCAGAGCCGCATTGATGTTGCTCATGTGCCATTCGGCGTTCCAGAAGGGATCATTGGGGATGTAGTCCACTTTGCGAATGTAGTAGGGCTCTGCCGTTTTCACATTGGGAAGTGCCGCATAGGTCGCTGCCACTTCATGGAGATCAATCTCGGTGGGAAATTCCAGCGTATAGAATCTCGTCAAATCGCCCATTCCGGGTTTCGTCGGTTTCTTGGCGCCCGGCACAGTCATTTCCATGTGATAGACGTTATACTGGCGCGCCACGGCATCGAAGCTGGCGTCGCCGAGAATTGCAATGCCGGAATCGTGGTCAGGGTGGATTTCGCCGAATGCAGGGCGAAATTCGACGACGATGCGTCCCATCCATTCCAAGTTTTCAGTCATTGGGGGAACGCTGCCGGCAGAAACGGTATAAAAACAAACCAAGAGTGCACTGGCAGCCAGGATTACCGCGTAAACACTTCTCTTCATCATGAACCTCAAATTAGCTGGTAGGCGTCCGTGCTTCCCGTCGGACGGTTGGTTTCTATCACCTAATAAAATATGAATTTGGATGCGCTGTGTCAAGCGAAATCTTTTGCACTTCACACCCAACTTTACCGAATTTCCATTGACATTTCCGGCTTAATGCTTTAAATTAGGGCGATTTGCAGTCCCGAAAGCGATCATGCCTTTCAAGGTCAAACATAGCGTCTTCCTGATCAGCCTGGGCGGCATCATCGTCCTGGCCGCTTTATTGGCCAAGGCCTATATCGCGATCTACACGCGAAATCCGCCGCGCCCTGCAGGTGAATTTGCCGAGATCAGCATCACAGAAGGCATGAACGTGCATGAAATCGCCACTCTGCTTCTGGACAAAAAGGTCATTCGGAACGCGCGCGAGTTTATTTTCAGTGCCAGACTATTGCGGCTGGATGATCGCATTCAGGCGGGCGTTTATCCTCTGCCCTACGGCCAGACCAATGCCCTGCTTCTGCTGCGCCTGACCACCGCCGGAGCCAGCGCCGCCTTGATCACCATTCCCGAAGGCATGATCTCTTATGAAATAGCCCAGTTGTTGGAACAGAAAATTGGTCTGGATTCTGCCGTCTTCATGAAAGCCGTATACGATACCGCGCTTTGCGCCAAGAATGATATCCATGCCCCTTCGCTGGAGGGTTATCTATTCCCGGACAGCTACCATTTTTATCGGGAAATGCGGGCGGATTGGATCGCCCAGCGTATGGTGAATCGCTTCCATCAGGTCTTCGATTCAAGTTTCCAAGCGCGAAGCGCGGCCCTGGGGTTATCTACCAATGAAGTGGTCACGCTGGCTTCGATCATCGAAGGTGAGATGCAAGATCCCGGCGAAGACGCCATTATCTCCGCCATCTATCACAATCGGCTGAACAAAAGAATGCTATTGCAGGCAGATCCCACGATCCAATATATTATTTGCAACAATCGGCGGCGGCTTTACCGGAGCGATCTGGCCGTTCCATCGCCCTATAATACCTACCTTCATGCCGGACTGCCGCCGGGACCGGTCTGCAATCCGGGGAAACGCGCTCTGCGGGCGGCCCTAAATCCTGCGTCGGTCCCTTATTTGTTTATGGTTTCGCAGGGCGACGGCACCCATGCTTTCAGCATCGACCTATCTGATCACTTAATGGCCAAGGCGCGGCTGGACAGCTTGCGGGAAGCGTTGGCGCTAAGTCGGAAAGCCGTTAAGGATAGTGCAGGACAAGACTAGCATCGGCAACCTTTGGTGTATTTGGATGATCTAAATCCATCCCAGCGCGAAGCTGTGTTGGCTCATGCAGGGCCGGTATTGGTCCTGGCCGGAGCTGGCAGCGGCAAAACGCGGGTCATCACTTACCGTGTGGCTTATCTGCTGCGTGAGCGCTTGGCAAAGCCCTGGCAAATCCTGGCCGTGACTTTCACCAACAAGGCGGCCGGGGAGATGCGAGAGCGGGTGCATTTGCTCATGGGCGGAAGCGTAGCAGAGCTTTCTCTGGGCACGTTCCATGCCTTCGGTGCTCGGTTTTTGCGCCAACATGCCGATGCTTTTGGCCGCTCGCCCAGATTTGTGATCTATGATGAAGATGACCAGAACCGGCTGCTACGCACGATCCTTAAGCAGAACTTTCTAGAGGATCACAACAGCCATTTCCAGAGCTTGAAAAAATTCATTGAGCGGGTCAAGACCGGCTTGAAGACGCCCGAAATTGTGGGGGCGCAAATAAATTCCCCCATCGCACCGATTCTGCAGGAGCTGTGCTTTAAATACGAAGCTTCGCTGCGGGAATGCAACGCCTTCGATTTCGATGATCTGATTAGCCTGCCCTGCCGGCTGCTGCAGAAAAACGAGGCGCTGAGAGAAGAGTATCGAGACCGCTTCAAATTCCTGCTCATAGATGAATTTCAGGATACCAATTTCCCGCAGGGGGAGCTGGCTCGCCTGTTGGCGGCTCCTTCCGGCAACATCACGGCCGTCGGGGATGACGATCAATCCATCTACGGTTGGCGCGGCGCCTGGATCGGGAACATCCTACAATTCGAGCGCGATTATCAGGGAGTGAGAACCTTCCGGCTGGAACAGAATTACCGCTCGACGCAAGCCATCTTGGATGCCGCGCACCAGGTCATTCAGAATAATACTTCCCGCCATCCGAAAAAGCTCTGGACCGCACGCCAAGGGGGCGAAAAGCCCCGCATCCTGGCCACGGCGGACGACCGCGAGGAGGCCCAGAAGGTTGTATCGAAAATCCAAGAGCTTGTGAATTCGAACTACGGGACCCGACTGGGCGACGTCGCCATACTTTATCGCACCAATGCGCAGTCGCGTCCCCTCGAGGATGCCTTGCGGCAGCACCTGATGCCCTACGTAATTGTCGGCGGCTTGCGATTCTATGAGCGCAAAGAGGTGAAGGATCTGCTGTCCTATTTGCGGCTGATCATCAATCCCAGCGATCTACTCAGCCTGCAGCGCGTGATCAACTTGCCGCCGCGCGGCATCGGAGCCAAAAGCCTGAAGCTGATGGCGGATCAGGCCTCAGTCAGGAAAATCCCGCTGTTCGGCGCCTTACAATTGGTCGGAGAGGTTGAGGGTTTGAGCGGGCGCGCAGCCGGGGCTATTCTTGGCTTTGCCAAATGGATAGACGATCTGCGGCAATTCGCGCAAAAAGAGAGTCTGCACCGGGTGGGGGAGAGGATCCTATCGGAATCAGAGCTCTTGGACTACTATAAGAAGGAAGACGCGGCTGAATTTCAGAACCGGCAGGACAATTTGAGCGAGCTGCTGAACGCCTTGCGGGAATACAGCTTCGAAAGTCCGCGCACGGGGCTGGAAGACTTGGAGAACTTCTTGCAGGAAGTGGCCTTAGTTACCGATATTGACCGCTGGAATTCCGATGAGCAGGCCGTAACTTTAATGACTCTTCACGCCGCCAAAGGCCTGGAATTTCCCAACGTATTTCTGACCGGACTGGAGGACGGGCTTTTTCCGCTGCAAAACAGCCTGAGCGATCCTGATCAACTGGAGGAGGAACGGCGGCTCTTCTATGTCGGAGCCACTCGCGCCAAGGATCTGCTCTTTTTTACCTTCGCGCGAAACCGCCGGCGCTGGGGGCAGGAACTCTCTTGGCAGCGCATGTCCCGATTTCTGACCGAGATTCCCGACGCCTATCTTGAATATGTTGAGGATTTCGATGCGAAGGTCCCCCATGAGGCTGGTGATTCGCTTCTGACGGTTATGGAGCACCGCCGCCGCCGGAGCTCAAAATCCGTCGGAATGGGGGCGACTCCGATCTATTCGATTGGATCCCGAGTGCGGCATCGGCAGTTTGGAGAAGGGATCGTGCTGAAAATCCAGGGACAGGGGAATGGTCTGCGCGTCCTGGTGAATTTTGAAGGATGCGGCGAAAAACTGCTGCTCGCTGAAATCGCCAAGCTGGATAGGATTCAAGAATCGTATGACGCTTGAGGAGCTTGTCCGCGCGGCATTGAGCGAGGATATCGGTCCCGGCGACTGGACGACGCGGCTGCTGGTGCCACCCGAATTGATCGGGTCGGCGCAGGTGATCTCAAAAGCAAATGGAGTCCTCTCCGGTTTGAAGCCGTTCGGCGAGGTGTTCCGCCTCCTTGATTCGTCCCTTCGGATGCATCGCCATTTTTCCGACGGCGATGACATCGCCGCCGGAGACGTCGTTCTGAAAATGGAGGGAAAAGTTGCCGCCATATTAACCGGCGAAAGAACCGCTCTGAATTTTCTTCAGCGCCTGACCGGCATCGCCACGCTGACCCGGAAATACGTGGAATCGGTTAGAGGGACTAAGGCGGTCATTCTGGATACGCGTAAGACCACTCCGCTCTGGCGCAGCCTGGAAAAGGAGGCAGTGCGACATGGAGGTGGGGCCAATCATCGCTCGGGCCTTTTTGACATGATTCTAATCAAAGAGAACCACGAAGCGGCGGCCGGAGGTTTGGCGGCAGCAGTACAAAGGGCGAAGCAGAACCAGAAAAACGTGGGAATTCACTCTCCCTTGGCCATCGAAGTCGAAATACAGAAGCTCGAACAGTTGGACAAGATCCTGCCCCTGGGTGTTGACCGGATCATGCTGGATAACTTCTCTCTTCAAGATATCCGCGAAGCTGTCCAACGTGTTAATGGAATAATCCCCGTCGAGGTATCCGGAGGGGTGACGCTGGACGATGTGCGTCAAATCGCCCTTTGTGGCGTAGATTTCATTTCGGTCGGCGCGCTGACGCATTCCGCGCCGGCCCACGATTTCAGTCTGCTGGTGAATCCATGACGGATGCGGAAGTCAAAATCCTGGTCGGCGAAAAGGACGCCAAAATCCTGCAGCGGATTCGCAAGATCCTGACGGAGGAATCGTATGGCGTCTGGACGTGTGATGATCCGGGAGAATTGTCGCGCATCTATGAATCGGGCAGCTTCGACCTGCTGATCTTGGACATCACGCTCTATGCGCAATTGCGCCGCCAGGAAACCCGCATCGGACGGCTGGATGACGATGCCGCTCAGATTATTATTCTGACCGATGAAGCGAATTTCCCCGCCGCGCTGGAAGCGATCAAGGAAGGCGCTCTGGATTTCATCGAAAAGCCGGTGCGGGTCAAACGGCTGCTGGTGTCCATCCGCAATGCGCTCCAGCATGCCCGCAAACTCCAGGAGATCCGTAAAGATCAAAAAGAACTGGCGACGCTGAAGGAGCTCTACGAGCGCATCATTGACGGCATTGATTATGGCATCGTCGTTCTGGATCCCGAGCTGCGCATCGAATCCATCAATCGCCATCTACAGCGCAAGCAGCGCCAGGACGCCGCGCACGCCGTCGGCGAGCACTGCTATCGCTTCTTTTACAATCGCGGCGCCATCTGCGATGAATGCCGCGTCAAGGAGGTTTTCGAGAGCGGCACGGCGGTCAAATACAACTTGATTCACCGAACTCCCTGGGGGCTGCAATATCACCTCGAGGTCGAAGCCTTCCCCCTGTTTGATCGCGAAGGGCGAGTGAATCGGGTGGTGCAGCTCAGCAAGGACGTGACCGAACGAGTGCGGCTCGAAGAGGAGCTTCGCGAGAAAAAAGACTACCTGGAGAGCCTGCTGGCGCACGCGCCGGTGGGCATCTTTTCGACGGACCAGCACGGCCTCATCCGCGCGGCCAATCCCGAATTCGTTGAAATTATCGGCGCCAAGGAGGCCAGCCGGGTGATCGGCCTGAGCGTTCTGGAATCGGAGGAATTCGTACGCAATGGATTGGCCGAGCAATTCAGGCGGGTCTTGACCGAGGGGCTCCCTCTGGAAATTGACAGCCACGTCTGTCATTTCAGTTGGGGGCGCCAGAGCATCTGCTCGCTGCGCGGCGCGCCGCTGCGCACCAAAGACAACCAGATTGCCGGCCTCATCACGACGGTCCAGGACGTCACCGTGCGGTCGCACTTGGAGGAGAATTTTCGCAAGCGCATCGCCGAACTTTCGATTTTCAAGGAACTCGGCGAACTGCTTCAGAGCACCGTGGATCTGCAGGATATTTATGCCATCGCGCTGATCGGCGTGACGGCGGGCGTGAGCCTGGGCTTCAACCGCGCCTTCATCCTGCGCTATAATCGCAGCTCCAACGTGCTGATCGGTGAGACGGCCATCGGCCCATCCGACGCGGAAGAGGCGGGACGCATCTGGTCGAAGCTCTATGAAAAACAGCTCTCCCTCAAGGAAATCTTTGCGAATTATAAGGAAACGCTGGGCACCCGGGATGTTCGGGTCAACGAGATTGTCAAACGCCTGCGCATCCAGATGACCTGGGAAGAGGGACTGCTGCCGGAAGTATTGTTCCGCAACCTTCCCAAAAACGTCCGCAATGCCAGCCAGACGACGTTCTCCGATCAGAGGCTGTTGGCTGCTGAGCTTGGCTGTGAGGCTTTTGCCATTGTGCCCCTCATCAGCCGCGGCAAGGTCGAAGGTGTGATCATCGCGGACGATTTGATCACCGGAAAAGAGATCACCGAGGAAGACGTCAATCGCCTGAGCATCATTTCGAACCAGATTGGGGCGGCCATTGAGAATTCGCGTCTGCTGCAAAACCTGGAAGAGAAAGTCGAGGCGCTGCGGCTGGCCTATCTGGATTTGAAGGAGAATCGCGATCTGCTGCTCCGCGCCGAGCGATTATCAGCGGTGGGAGAAGTCGCGGCCATGGTCGCTCATGAGATTCGCAATCCGCTGACGTCCATCGGCGGCTTTGCCCGTGCCGTCAAGCGCGACCTCGAAAAGAGCCATAAGATCGAAACCAATCGCCGCTTTTTGGATATTATTATCGAAGAGGTCAAGCGCCTGGAGCGCATCGTCACCGAGATCCTGGGATTCGTCCGGCCGGTGGCCATGCGCTTTGCCCCCACCAATATTCACGAAGTGATTGATCAGACCTTCAGCATGATGTCGGGGGAGATAGACGAAAGCCGGGTGGTGGTGACCCGGGACTTCCAGCCCGATATGCCTCCCATCTGGATTGACGCCGACCAGATCCGCCAGGTGATGCTGAATCTCTTGCGCAACGCCCTGCACGCCATGAAGGGCGAGGGTATGCTTTCCGTGGTCACGGAAGCCACAAACAGAGCGGCGAGAATATACGTCGCGGATACGGGAGAAGGCATCCGCGCCGACCACGTCGAGAAGGTCTTCAATGCCTTCTTCACCACGAAGACGACTGGATCGGGATTGGGATTGACCATTTCCATGCAAATCGTGAAGAGCCACGGCGGCTCCATCGAAGTGGACAGCCGCGAAGGCGAGGGATCAACCTTTATCATTACGCTGCCGCTGCGAAGCGGGGAGGTTTCGCATGAAAAAGAGGATTCTCGTCGTGGACGACGAAAAAAACCTGCGCATCTTGTATGAGGAGGAGTTGAAAAGCGAAGGCTACGACGTGGACATCGCCGATTCGGCCGAATCCGCCTTCAAATGCCTGGATCATAAAGTTTACGACGTCATCGTTTTGGACATTCAGATGCCGGGGATGAGCGGCCTGGAGGCGATGGGGCACATGCTCCACAAGAATCGCAGGCAGGCCATCATTCTCAACACCGCCTATTCGCAGTTCAAGGATGATTTCGAGTCCTGGTCCGCCGACGCCTACGTCGTCAAATCGGGCGATCTGACCGAACTGAAAGAGAAAATCAAGGAGCTGGTCAGCTGATGTCCGGCAAATTGAACGTCTGCTTTCTCTGGCACATGCACCAGCCCTATTACCGCGATCCCAGCAGCGGTCGTTATGCACTCCCCTGGGTGCGCCTGCATGGCATCAAGGGTTATTACGATATGCTGGCGGCGGTGAGGAAATTTCCTCAAATTCGCGTGACGTTCAATTTGACGCCCTGCCTGGTGAGGCAAATCTCGGATCTGACGGAAGGCGCCGAGAGCGACCTCTATTGGGAGCTGGCGCGCAAACCGGCGGACGAACTTGACGAGGACGAGCAGCTACTCATGCTGCGCCGGTTCTTCTCCGCCAATTGGGAGACGATGGTGCTGCGCTATCCTCGTTATCGGGAATTGCTGCACCGCCGGGGAAGGCACATTTCTCGGGCCGATTTGGAAAGCGCCCGGCGCCGCTACTCTCTCTCGGATTGGCGCGACCTGCAGGTCTGGTTTAATCTGGTTTGGTTCGGATGGGCCGCCGAAAAGGAGTATCCGCGGATCGGCGAACTGAAACAGAAAGGCCGCGAATTCACGGAGCAGGAAAAGCAAGAGCTTCTGGACCTCCACAAAGAAATTCTGGGAAAAATCATTCCTTCCTATCGCGACGCCTGGAAATCGGGATGCATCGAAATCGCCACATCACCCTTTTATCATCCGATTCTGCCGCTCTTGGTCGCCAGCTACAGCGCCAAAATCAGCCAGCCCCAAGATGAGATGCCTCCGCATGAATTCGTGCAGCCGGGGGACGCTCGGGAGCAGTTACGGCGGGGACGCGATTATGTGCAGCAGCAATTGGGACAGGCCCCCAAAGGTCTGTGGCCCAGCGAAGGTTCGGTCAGCCCGGCCGTCTGCGAACTGGCCGACGAAGCAGGCTTTGAGTGGCTGGCCACCGATGAAGCGGTGCTCATGGCGACGGTGAACGACGCCAGGCGCGAAGAGGCCATCTATCAGAGCTATCGGGTCTTTCGAGATGGCCCCACGATTATCTTCCGCGACCGGTTTTTAAGCGACGCGATCGGGTTTCGCTATGCTCATAACACAGCCCGGCAGGCGGTGGACGACTTCATCGGCCACCTCGAGAACATCGCCGCGGCTCAAAAGCAGCCGGAAGAGGCGCTGGCAGCGGTTATCCTCGACGGGGAAAACGCCTGGGAGTATTTCCCGGATGGGGGCTTATGCTTTTTCGACGAGCTCTATGGACGCCTGAGCGATCATCCCAAATTAAGGACGACCTCGATCGGTGATTATGTCGCCCATCATCCCAGCAAGAAGGTCATTCCGCCCGTTTTCCCCGCGTCCTGGATTCGGGGATCCTTCCGCATCTGGATCGGCGAACCGGTGAAAAACGCCGCCTGGGAGCGCTTGCGGGAAGCCGCGGAGGCATTGGATCAGAACGCCGGCAATAAAGATCAAAGGAAGGCGGCGGCGCAGGCCCGGGAATGGCTGTATATTGCCGAAGGGAGTGACTGGTTCTGGTGGTATGGCCAGCCCAACACCTCCGATTTCGACGCCGAATTCGATCAGCTATTCCGCTTTAATCTGATTCAGATTTATAAGAAACTCGGACTGGAGTTTCCCGAGAATCTGCTGAAGCCGATCGAGCCGGAAATCTTCGCCGAAGAAGCGCCGCTGTTTCCCATGCAGCCGCAAATTGACGGCCGCAATACGACCTTTTATGAATGGGTTGGGGCCCGGGAAGTCCGGTCGGGGGACTATTCTGGCTCCATGAATTTGAGCACCAGCTTTCTGGAGAGAGTATTTTACGGATTGTCCGAAACTCATCTCTGCCTGCGCTTGGACCCGGGCGAGCACTTCGCCGCCCAAGACGATCTCAGAATCATCGTCCGGTTCATGGGGGCGGGTCAACCGCTGCTCCGGGTGCAGGATTTCAGGCCGAAGCAAAAACCGCAGGCCATGTGGTGTTGGGAAAAGCCGGCGTGCGAAATTGCGGATGTCGCTTTTGATAAAATTCTGGAGATAGCCATACCTTTCAGCCTCCTGCCGAGCGACCGCGAGGAGGTATATTTCGCCATTCTGATCAAAAAAGGCGAATTGGAGGTCGAGCGCTGGCCGAGGGAGGGGAGCTATGTATGCCCCCGTCCCACGCCGGAGTACTTGGTCCAAAATTGGGTGATATAGAAAGGAAAACGGATCATGCCCATGTTAGGCGCTTTCAGCCTGGTGCTTCATAGCCACCTGCCCTATGTTCTTTCTCATGGCAAGTGGCCTCACGGAATGGACTGGCTGAACGAAGCGGCGGCGGAAACCTATCTGCCGCTTCTAAGAGCATTCGACCAGTTAGTTTCGGAAGGGATCGCCCCGAAGGTCACCATCGGTCTCTCGCCGGTGCTGTGCGAACAGCTCGCCGATCCGATGTTCAAGGAAGAGTTCGTTTCCTATTTGATTCTGAAGGCCGAGGCCGCGCGGCTCGACGTCGCCTCCTTCGAAAAGGGCAAAATCTCCCGGAAAGATCCCGAGCGCGATCACCTGATCCGCCTGGCGCGGGACTGGGAAAAATTCTACGAAGATCTCGTTCGCGAATTCCGTGATACCTATAAATCGGATATCGTGGGAGCCTTTCGCCGCCTGCAAGATCACGGGCAGTTGGAAATCATCACCTGCGCTGCCACGCACGGGTATCTGCCGCTGCTTTATGAGGACGCCAGCGTGGATGTGCAAATCCGGCTGGCTGTCGAGAATTATAAGAAGCATTTCGGACGGCCGCCGCAGGGCATCTGGCTGCCGGAAAGCGCCTACCGGCCCTATCGGGAATGGAGTTCGCCCCTGGGCGGGGATCGGCCTCGATGGCGGCGCGGACTGGAGGAATTCCTGGATCGGCATCACCTGCGCTTTTTCTATGTGGATTCGCATCTGATCGCCGGAGGCAAAGCGTTGGGAGTCTATCTCGAACGCTTCGAGGCGCTGAAAAAATACTGGGCGGAATTCCAAAAGGGCTATACCGACATCAGCGATGATTTCCGGCGCAGCCCTTATCAGAGCTACCTGATCCGCTCGCGTGAGCTGTTTATCGGCCGCGTCTATGCCTTCGTTCGCGATCCCCGAACCGGCCTGCAGGTTTGGTCGGGCGAGCACGGCTATCCCGGGGACGGCCAATACCTGGACTTCCATAAAAAGCACTATCCGGGCGGGCATCGGTACTGGCGCGTCACTTCGATCAAGGCGGATCTGCGCGACAAGCAGGTCTACGATCCGGATATCGTTCAGTCGCGCATCGAGGAAAATGCCGGACATTTCAAGGAGATTGTGCGGCAGATCCTTTTGAACGAAGGCAAAGAGGCCGAAGGGATGCCGATTGTCTGCGCGCCCTTCGATACCGAACTCTTCGGCCACTGGTGGTTTGAAGGCCCCCGCTGGATCTATCAAATGCTGAAGTGGATGAGTCAGGATCCCGAATTGAGGCTCATGACCGGCAGCGAATATCTCGATCAGGTGACCACCCACCGCGTGGTGTCTCTACCCGAAGGCTCCTGGGGCGAAGGCGGCTTCCATCACATCTGGTTCAATCCGGATACGACCTGGAGCTGGGAGTTGATTTATCCCGCCCAGAAAAAGATGGTGGAAGCGGCGCAGAAGTGGGGTGCAAATCAGGATGGCCGCATTCGTGAAGCCCTGAGGCAGTTGGCCATTGAAATGCTGCTGCTGGAAAGCTCTGATTGGCAGTTCCTGATTTCCACTTTCAGCGCCCGCGACTACGCCGAAACGCGCCTGGTAAAGCATCACTTGGATTTCGAGAAAACCTACGAATTGCTGGAGACGCTAACTCGCGGCGAGGAGCCGACGCCGGAAGCCTGGGATCATTTCCGAACTGTCCAGCAGCGGGACAACCTTTTCCCGGAAGTGGATCCCGCCTGGTGGGCGCAGAGAGAGATTTTCAAGGATTAGACATCGATTCGGATATATCGAGGAGAACCAATGCCGGAATTACGCCATGACCCCATTCAGAAGCGCTGGGTTATCATCGCCACGGAGCGGGGGAGACGTCCATCCGATTTCATCAAATCCGAACCGGCTCCCGTGCCGGGATTTTGCCCTTTCGAAGAGGGGAATGAGGCCAAGACTCCGCCTGAAGTGCTGGCTCTCCGGCGACCGGGGACGGCCCCCGACACCCCGGGTTGGGACGTGCGGGTTGTATCCAACAAATTCCCGGCGCTGCGGATCGAAGGGGGCATAGATCGCGCAGCCGATGGCATTTACGATAAAATGAATGGGATCGGCGCGCATGAGGTCGTCATCGAATCACCGCATCACGATATGAACCTCGCGGATCAGCCGCTGGAGCAGTTCCAGAAGATCATGCTGGCTTGCCAGATGCGCCTGGTGGATCTGATGAAGGATTTGCGATTCCGCTATGTTCTCCTTTTCAAAAATCACGGCATTACGGCGGGCGCTTCTCTGGCGCATCCCCATCAGCAGATCATCGCCACGCCGATTACGCCCCGGACGGTGGCTATGGAACTGGATTCGGCGCGCGAGCACTATCACCACAAGGAGCGCTGCCTGTTCTGCGACATCATCAACCAGGAAATGAAGCAGGGAGTGCGCATCGTGGCCGAGGTGGACGGCATGATTGCCTTCACGCCCTTTGCGGCTCGCTTCCCCTTCGAGGTGTTCATGGCTCCCATCCAACATTCTCACGATTTTGCCGAATTATCTGCCGGAGGTCTGGCGGCGCTGTCGAAGTGCATGAAAGAAGTCTTGATCCGCCTGAAGATCGCCCTGAACGATCCGCCCTATAATTTCATGCTGCATACGGCGCCGAATGTGCAGACGAAGGCTCGCCGCCCGGGCCACTGGTTGACCCTGCCCTACGATTATCATTGGCATTTTGAGATCACCCCGAGGTTGGTGCGCGTGGCGGGATTCGAGTGGGGGACAGGCTTCTATATCAATCCCACCCCGCCCGAAGACGCCGCCCGCTACCTGCGGGAGGTCGAAGTGAAGTAGAGGAGGCGTTTATGGCCGTTTGCAGCATCTCCATCGTTCCCATGGGTCAGGGAACGTCCATCTCAGGGGCGCTCAGCAAGTGCCTTCGCGCCCTCGACGAGTTCAAAGATCTGAAGTACCAGCTAACTTCCATGTCCACGCAGATCGAAGGTCCGCTGGATCGCCTTTTCCTGGCCGCTCGAGCCATGCACGAGGCCGCCGCCGCGACCGGAGCGGGACGCATCTATACGACCATCACTCTGGACGACCGCCGCGACAAGGAAGTGACTCTGGCTGGAAAGGTGGCCGCCGTTCAGAAGAAACTCGGCAAATAGCTAATCGAAGCTCATATCGCTATATTTTGGACAGACCGGAACGCCTGATTATTGTTGGGGGCAACGCGGCGGGCATGGCTGCGGCCTTGCGCGCTCGCCGTCGTCGCCCCGATCTGGACATTACGGTCGTCGAATCCGGCCCCTATCTCGCCTGCGCCAATTGCTCCATCCCCGCCTATCTCGATGGGCGGCTGGAGAGCATCGAATCCCTGCAGAATCTCACCCCTGAACAGGCGACCCAGGAACATCGCCTCAACGTCCTCATTCGCCATCTTGCCCTTGAAATTGATCCTCGCCGTCACGCGCTCAAGGTTCGCAACCTCGATACGGATCAGGAATTTTCTCTCCCGTATCACCGTCTTATTCTGGCCACCGGCGCGAGGCCGATTATACCGCCAATCCCCAACGTCCGCGCCCGCGGAATCTTTACACTGCGCCATTTGCAGGATGCCCAAGCGCTTCGGCATTACCTCGAGACGCGCCAGCCCCGGCATTTTGTCGTTGTGGGGACAGGCACGATTGCCCAGGTCTGTGCGGCGTCTCTGCGATCCTATGGGATGGAGGTGATGTTCATCGGCCAGGATCAAGCTCTGATGGCCGATTTGGAAAAGCCTATCAACGAGAGGATCTATGAAACCCTTCTTGCCAACCGGATCACCGTATATTTCGCAGATAATATAATAAGCGTTAAAGTATCGATCGAGAATGAGGTGCAGGGACTGGAGCTCCCCGGCAGGCAGCTAATTTGCGATGGCATCCTGTTTGCCTTGGGTGTCCAGCCGAATACGAGCCTTGCCCAGACCGCCGATCTGGACTTGGGAATTAGTGGGGCAATTCGAGTGGATCGTCATCTGGTCACATCGAGGCAAGCCATATATGCCTGCGGCGATTGCGCCCATACGACGCTGCGAATTAACCATAAGCCCTTCTACTGGCCGCTTGCCGCGACCGCCAATCGTCAAGGCCGGCAGGCGGGCGAAAACGCCTCCGGCGGGCAAGGAGAAGACGCCGGAACGCTCGCCGCCCGCATCTGGCGCTGCTTCGACTTGCAAATAGGCCGCATCGGCCTTTCACCTTTTCAGGCCATAGAAGCTGGCTTTAAGCCTAAGATGATATCCATCAAGGCACCATCCAGGGCGAAATTCTATGGCGGCGAGCAACTTGATCTGATCCTTATATATGATCAGCAGGATGGAAGAATTCTGGGCGCCCAAATGGCTTCTCTTGAAGGAATTCTTGCCAGAATGAACGCCGTTGCCGCCGCCATTATCGGAAGATTAACCTTGAAAGACCTGGAGGACTTGGATTTCGCCTATACGCCCGAACTATCAGCCTTGCGAGACCCCTTGCAGATAGCCGCCAGGCAGGGGAGGAAACATTGAAGGGAGGCGCTTTTCAAGGAGGGAAGCCGGCCTTTGGGCTTGCGGGCCGACCTTGCACTTTCTACTTACTTTACATAATATATCTTATGCGACATTGCTTGTGCGTGATAAATGCCCTATTTATTGGGCAATATCTGCGGCACCCAATTGAACAAGCCGCTGGCCAAGGCGATGATTTCATTTAACGTGGGATCAGCTTTGATCTTCCACCAGAGTCCCGGTATGTGCGACAATCCATAAAATACCCCCCCCGAAACCACAATTCCTATCAGGTAAACTCCGCTGACCTGCCGCCATTCTCTCAAGCGTCGGATTCCCAAAAACTCAAAATACGATTGAACCTTCGCATCGGTGAATTCGCGATCATCAACGCGAAAGGCTTGAATGCTCCAGAAAAGGGTGCTAAAAAGCGTCGGCAGAAAGATATAGGCCGGCAGAAGCTCCAGGAAATTCAGCGGACCGACAATAATCAGGCTGATGATGAAGCCAGCGATCAGGGCATAATTCGTGCCCCGCTTGAAGTTCTTAATGATGAGGCGATCAATCCAGTAGGGGCCGGGATAGCCGGGCCTGAAGACCGTATTGATGTTGCGCAGAATTTGCAAATGGGCGGCTGCGTAGAGGAACATGAGCAGGCTGATGAACTTGTATCCATCCAGGAGGTGCGCCAGCACTCCGTCTGCCAGCAGGTTCTCGAAAACCGCGACGAAAAAAAGCAGGAGTGAGAAAACAATCAACCAAAAAAGATACCCGCGATCTTCAGTAAAGCTCGAAATGCGCTCACCAAGATCTCGCCATACGGGGCGCTTTCGAGGCAGGGCCTCGCCGCAAGACGGGCAGGTTTGACCTTTGTATCCGGGAGGAACATCGCCTTTGCAATTCAAGCATTTCATGGAGGACCGTTATTTTAGGAGAAGCATTTTATTAAGGAGAGTCTTTTCGCCGAATTGCAGGCGGCAGAAGTAGATGCCGGATGGCAAATTTGAGGCGTCGAATCGTATCTGATGCGATCCGGAGGATTGGAATCCGGAGAGAAGCGTCTTTACGGGGCGGCCTAAAAGATCGAGAACCGTAAGGTCAGCCAATCCCGGCGCGGGCAATCTGAAGGAGATTGATGTCGCGGCATTAAAGGGATTGGGATGGTTGGGATACAGGGCGAAAGTGTGCGGGGCAGGATCGCTCTCGCCCTTCCCCACTCCCGCCGATCCTGTCAAAGTCGCGCGAATGTTGAAATTGATCGGCGTCGCGGCGCCGTTTTGGCCGTCATAGGTGAAGAAGTGTCCGGGAGTGAAGGCATCCAGAAGGTGGCCGGTGATGTGCGGCGTATTATCCGGGGAGGTTATTTCCAGCCAGACCCAGAAATTCGGATGCCCGCCCTGAAGGTATCCGACATCGCTGATATTTATTTCCGCCCAAGCGTTTGGATAAAGCTGGTTAGGGGGAATTTGAACGGTCGCCGTATAAACCTCCGCGCCGATGCTGCCCCCCGGCCCGTCGGCGAAGATGTGCAGATTCAGCGTTCCTGCAGAATGGAACATGCCGCGGATGGTATTTCCATAGAGTATCCCGGGGATGCCGTCGTCGGCCGGAGTGAAGCGCACCATAGGCCCCATACCCGGTTGAAAGTTAAAATAATAAAAATCAGGCAAATAGGTTATCTGCCGGTGGTCATAGCCCAGCTCGAACAGGCCTGCTGGAGTCACTTCCACCAAACCCGCCAAAGCCGTATCATTGCTGTGATCCTGATCTGACCCAAGCTGAGTATAGGCTTTGAAGTTGAAGGAACCATCGGCTGGCGGGGTCCAGGTGAAGTTTCGATAGACGGTACCCCCAGCGGTGATGGCAGACCAGGGAATGAGCGATGTCGAGCTGCCATTGACCGACCAGAAAGCGGGTACCTGCGATTGGTTGAGGACTCCGTAGTTGGACAAGCCCACCGTACAGCTAATCGGTCCTTGTCCATCGTAGGTCGGAAATGGGATCACCAGGCTGGAAGCTCCAACGTCGTTGTTGGGCAGGAAATGCGAAACCAGCGTCACGTCATCAATGAATAGCCCGGTACTGTCCGGTTGCACCTGATCGCCATCGGTCACCACCCGAAAACGGAGGCGCACATTTTGCCCCGCCCAGGGCGTCAAATTGATGTTTGTTGTCCTCAGACCGTCCCAGAGTCCATCCACGCGCTCCACCCAGGTCAATTGCGAGCCATTCGTGGCGTAGTCATAGACCAGCGGCGCCCAGATGGGGCTGTTATTGGGAGCCACCTCGATGTAATAAAAATCGTCCAAAAAGGCATCGCTATCACTGTTCGTGTCAAACATGAGACAGTTTACCCAGTAGCTCATCACCGTGCTCATGCCCGTGGGAATGGGAATGAGCGGAGAAACCAATGCATCCGAGAGGAAGTCCTGGTCTTCGCAATTCTGACTATGATTCGAGGTGTGATAGTTTTCGGTGGATAGCACCCAGAAATTACCGCTCGGAAGGCCGGCGCTCATGGTGAAATCCGAAGGAAAGGCGAGGCCGTCGGCATTATTCGATAGGTAAACCGTAGATCCGGACTTCACTTCGATATTATCAAGGAAGAATCCCAAAAGGGACGGATCATCGGCCGTGCAGATGGCTTGATCCGAGCAGAAGGCGAAACGCAGCCGGATATCAGGGGCGGCGAAAGCCGACAGATTAAAGCGGGCCGATACCCACCCCTGCGAGAATCCCGCCCAACCCGGGATGGAATCCGACTCGAACTCGCCCCCCCACAACCAGCCGAAACCGTAGAGATTGCGGCAGGTATAGGCGGGGTATTCCGGCTCCAGCACCTGCCACGAAAAACCGCCGTTGCCCGAAATCCAAACATTGCAGCCATCCCAGCCGTCGTAACTCTGATAGTAGCTGGGCTCTTCGACCGCCCAGAAGAGGCTGCAGGTGAGCGCCGGATTGGTGGCTCCCGTTAAGTTGATGACCGGTGAGACCAGATATTGAAGCCAATGATTATCGTAGCCATTTAAAACCGTCTTGCCAGACCACCAGGATTGACCGCTGTAGGCGTTATAATAGTCTCGATGCCAGGTGACGCCGGGATTGGTGAGATCCACTCCGGTCCAAGCATTGGAGCCTTCGAAATCATCGTAGAAGATAATGCTATCCTGATCAGGGGAGGCGAATTCCGGGCGGTCAGTGCCGGCGACCATTTGCGGTTGTGATGGGATGGTCGGCATTATCGGCGCCAGGGGACGACCAGCCCAGCTCGACAGTGCGAAGCCAAGCAGGGCCAATAATGCGGACATTTTGATCATCATAAGTCCTCCATACAAAATCAAAGGCATAAGGTCCCTGAAATTATAAAATAAGAAATTATGGCCGAAAAATCAAGCGGAGTTCGAGATTTCATAGGATCTTGCCCAGGACATAGCCGAGCAGAGTTCCCAGAAGAAAGGCAAAAGTCAAGACGCGATAGTTGACAACCTCCTTGGCATAACCGCGTTTGATCGCCAGGATGGAGAGCCAATATCCCACGCCGTTTAGAATCCAGAAGAAGGGCAGCGTAAGTATTTTGACCAGGAGAGGGCCCAGGAAGGGGACGAGCGCAATCAGCGCCAGAAGGCTGGTGAAGGCATGCGTGGCAACGCCAAAGACGGCCACCGCGATGCCGATCACCTTTTCATCAATGCCTAATTCAATTCCGGCGATGACAATAACGGCGATGGTCAGCCAGAGGATAACGACGCGCAAATAGGGATTGAGTGAGGCCCATCTGGCTCTTAGTATGGACCACATGGCAAACGAAGAGTCCTTCTTTTGGCGGGCTTAGTTTGGAGGGTAGAATTTGCGCAACTCACTCAGGAGCTGATCTCTGCTGGCCACGGATATTTCGCGGCCGGACAGCGGAAACTTATCCGTCTTTCGGGCCAGGGCGCGCAAGTCTTTGACCGGAAGATTCTCCAGATCCGAAATTCGCTTTAAGCCATCCTTGCCTTGATTGACCGGCAAACCGTCTTCCGGGCCGCCCGCATAAATCAGCAAATCCTCCACCTCATCGTGGGGACGGGGGATGATATGAGTAGAGATCAATTCGCCGATCCTTTCGGCCGCGCGGGCGCCGGCGTCCACAGCCGACCGAACGGCTCCCACCTCACCGATAACCTTGATCGTAACCAGACCACCCGTAGTCCGCTCCTTATCCAGAAGCTGCACCTTGGCCGCTTTGACCATGGCGTCCGCCGCCTCGATCGCTCCGACCAACCCTCGGGTTTCGATCATGCCGAGAGCGCGTTCTACCAGGGGTGGTCTTCCCTGCGATTCGGCCATATTTAACTCAAAGAAGAAACTCGGCTACATTTCCACGTTGGGATTGTCGCGATGCGGCACGATCATTTCGACTTCGTGGTGGGGCCGCGGGATGACGTGGACGGACACCAGTTCGCCGATTTTTTCCGCCGCCGTGGCGCCGGCATCGGTGGCCGCTTTAACGGCTCCCACGTCGCCACGAACAAAAACGGTCACGTAGCCGCCCCCGATCTTTTCTTTTCCCACCAATTGCACTTTGGCCGCTTTCACCATCGCATCGGCCGCTTCGATGGCTGCCACCAAACCCCGGGTTTCAATCATGCCCAGAGCTTCGAGGGTGCGCATGCTTTCCGGCATGTGGTTCGCTCTCCCGTTAAATTCACCTAAAGTTTGCCCAAAGATAGCAAAATTCCGGCACTTTGTCAACGCTTTTTTTAAAGTATCTCCGGCCAGAATTTTTGCGAATTTGTTTGCTTTTTTTTAATAGCGACCCTATATTCCAAGAGCAAATGAGCCTGATTCTCGAGTTTTTATAGATTTTGCGGCAATTGGCACGAACCTACCCCGGGGGCATTTTCGGTGAATCGGAACCGCGGCAGCGATTCCTTCGAAGCCTGCCCGCCAACGGCCGGGTGCTGGAAATCGGCTGCGGCAGGGGTGAAAACTGCGCGCTGCTGCGTAAACTGCATCCGCAAGTCGAAATTCACGGCTTAGACCTCTTACCGCCTGCAGAAGTTCCCGATTTTGTTCACTACCGGCAGCATGATCTCGAACGCGAGCCTCTCCCCTACCGCGATGCTTATTTCGACGGCATTTTGTTGATCCATGTCTTGGAGCATTTGCACCATCCGATTCGCCTCTGCTCTGAGATCCAGCGGATGCTGACGCCCCGTGGTTCTTTGTATGTGGAGGCGCCAAATTATACGTCCGTCCTTGTGCCAAGTTTCAGCCTGAGACGGCACCAACATCATCCCTTCAATTTCTTTGACGATATCGAGCACGTGCGGCCCTATACGAAACAGGCGCTATTTGAATTTATTGAAAGGTGTGGGCTGCACCTCAACATAGTGGCCAATGCGCGCAACTGGTTGCGGTTTCCGTTGGATCTTATCGCATTCCCAGTGGCGTTGCTGAGGGGCGACAGACCGCAGGCCGTGCGCCGATTCTGGAATCTCTGGGGCTGGTGCATCTTTGCCGTGGGAACAAAGGAGGAGACGGCAACGGGGAATCGAGATCTTTAAGAGCCAATTTCTGTATCTTTGCATGGGGGAATAGAATGAAGAGCATTCTGGTCACCGGCGGCGCGGGATACATCGGAGCGATTCTCGTGCCCATGCTGCTGCAGCGAGGCTTCAAAGTCCGGGTGCTGGATAACCTGATGTACGGCGGCAAAGCGCTGCTACCGTGCTTCTCGACGCGAGATTTCGATTTCATCCGGGGAGATGTGCGCAAGATCGAGGACCTGCGTACCGCGCTGGAGGGGATGGACGCCATCGTGCACCTGGCCGCTATCGTCGGTTTTCCGGCCTGCAAGAAGAATCCGCAACTGGCCGATGAAATCAACCATCAGGCCACCGTGCTGCTGGAAGGCTTGCGCCATGACCGGCCGATGGTATTCGCCTCGACCGGTTCCAATTATGGCGCGCTGATCGGCGACGTCTGCCGCGAAGACACCCCTCTGAATCCTCTCACGATCTACGGGACGACCAAGACCGCTGCAGAGCAGTATTTGCTCAAGCGCGGCAATGCAGTCGTCTATCGCTATGCCACGGCCTTCGGAGTATCCAACCGGCTTCGCCTCGATCTGCTGATCAACGATTTCGTTTATCAGGCGGTGAAAAACCGCAACCTGATCATCTACGAGAAGTCGTTCAAGCGCACGTTCATCCACGTGCGAGACATCGCGCAGTCCATGATTTACGCGCTGGAAAACTTCCGGCGCATGCGCGACGAGGTATACAATGTAGGCTCCAATGAGATGAACTACTCCAAAGAAGAGATTGCCTTGATGATCAAGAAGCGCTTCGATTACTACCTGCATTTCGCCGAAATCGGCAAGGATGAGGACGAGCGCAACTACGAGGTTTCCTACGAGAAGATCAATAAGGCGGGCTTCTGCACCCGTGTCGGCATCGAGGACGGCATCGAAGAACTAATTCGGGCCATGTCGGTGGTGCAGGTGGTCAACGAATATAGTAACGTTTGACAACCGTCACATGAGTTATTGGAAGGGCAAAAGCGTTGTCGTAACCGGCGGAGCAGGTTTCCTGGGCAGCCACGTTCTGGAGATCCTGCAGGCGGAAGGCGCCAGGGTCTTCGTGCCGCGCAAGAGGGATTTCGATTTGCTGAAGTTGGAGGACGGCCTGAAGTGCTTCCGCGAAGTCAAGCCTGAAATGGTCATCCACGGCGCGGCCTTCTATGGCGGAATCTGGATCAATCAGGTCTATCCCGGGCGCATTTTCTACGAAAATCTGGTCATGGGCGCCAATGTGATCGAGGCCTGCCGGCTGGCGGGAGTGAAAAAGTTCGTGGGGATCGGGACGGCTTGTTCGTATCCAGGCTATCTTGAGGGAAACCTGAGCGAAGAGAAGCTCTGGGACGGCCCGCTGCACGAATCGGTGCGCAATTACGGCCTGACGAAGAAGATGATGCAGGTGCAGTGCTGGGCTTATGGGAAGCAATACGGCTTCAAGGGCATTCACCTAATCCTGACCAATCTGTACGGGCCGCGCGATTCCTATAATGAACAGCGGTCACACGTCGTGGCAGCCCTGATACGGAAATTTGTAGAAGCCCAGAACGAGAAAAAGCCGGAAGTCGAAGTTTGGGGCACGGGCAGGCCGATTCGCGAATTTCTCTATGTCCAGGATTGCGCCGAAGCGATCGTCCGCGCCGCGGAGGATTATGAAGATGTCGAGCCGCTGAATATCGGCACAGGCATTGGCACCAGCATCCGCGAACTGACCGAGCTGGTGCAGGAGATCAGCGGATTCAAGGGCAAGTTGCGCTGGAATACGGACAAGCCGGACGGGCAGATGGTTAAGATCCTCGATGTGACGAAAATGAAGTCCATTCTGGGATGGATGCCGCCGACAGATCTGCGCGCGGGACTTGAGAGGACCATCAAGTGGTATCGGGTGCATAAAGCGGAGGCGGACAGCAAATTCTGAAAGATGAAGGATGAATTATGAAGAAGGGCGATGCAAAGCATCGCCCTTTAAGCTCTGCTTGGCTTAGTCTGGTTTTTTCTACTTCAGTTTTGCAATCAAGCCATCCAATTCTTCCTTGTCCAATCCCGGATAGTGCCCGCTGTATACGATGTTTCCATTCTTGCCAACGGCATAAAAATTTTCCATTGGACAGGTCCCAGGGATATATGTACCCGAATACAGCTTGGTGACCATGCCATCCGGGTCGAGGAGAATCGGGTGGGTCAACTCCTGCTTTTTCGCAATCTGCGCGGCTGTCTTGTGATCATCGCCCAGCAGGCTGACGATGAGCAGAGGTGTGTTCTTATCCACAAAGGCGGCTTTTAGCTGAGGCATGGCACTCTGGCACCCGCCGCAGAAGTTGGTGAACCACAGGAACACCGGGCCGGATTTAAGATAATCGCTCAGCAGATGAGCCTTGCCATCCAGATCCTTCAATTCAAATGGTGCAGCCGTAACCTGGGTGGTGTCAGTTCCCGCCCAGGCAGAACTTGCCAGCATTAAGCTTAACACCAGAGCAGAGCGGAGAAATAGCGATTTCCTGGTCATTTTTATCTTTCCTCACTTGGCTATCAGTTTCACTGTTCGTTCGTAGTAGTTCCCGATCATCCCCTCCTTGGCCTTTCCCTTCACCGCCTCGCCTTTGGTAAGCATCGCCTGCAACGTCAGCGACCCGTTTTGGGCCGAGTCCGTAGCCTTGATGGTCATCGGCAGGACGGTCACTTTAGCGCCCGGGTAATTCTCCACGACGTCTCCGATGATACGGCAGGCCATCGGCAAATTGACCTCCCAGCCGGCAGGAAAAGTGGAGAGGGTCCCGCTTCCGATGGTCTGCGGATCCACGTAAAGCCAGGCGTTGCGGTAAGGCAATTCTGCTTTGTCTCCGGCTCTGCGGCCCATAACGGTCAGAACGGTGCGAGTCTGTCCCTTGGGGACCTCAAGCAGGAAAGTGCCGTCGAGATGTTTCAAAGATTGCTTCGTCTCCTTGTCCAGGACGTCCAAGATCAGGAATTCGTCCTCCTGCCAGGGGCCATTGCTGACATGGCAGGTCAGGCAATTGGGGCTGCTGCCCAAAATGCCAACGGCGGGGGGATAGGCTGCCGCTGGTATTGATGAAAGCACCAGCATGGTCGCGAAAGCGATCAATCGAGTAATCTTCTCATTCAGCATTTCGCTACTCCTTCATATATTCACAGGTATCTTCAGAATTCTAGCTCCAATTGACAGCGCCGAGCCAAGCACCGTCCGGCGAATCCCCAGCGGCGCAAGCCACCACTTCTCGAACAACACCTTGCCTATATGCCAGGCGCGACCGAGGTTTCGAAGTTCCAGGCGCGGAGCGCCTTCGGCAAAAAAATCTCCAAAGGCGAAACCCGCAAGACCTTCTCCTGCTTCTAACATGCAATAACCAGCTCCGCAGAATTCAGCAGTTGGGGATAGGCCTTTGATTTCGCTGGCGATGCGGTGAGCTACCACCTCCGCCTGGGCATGGGCAAATACTCCCGCTTTGGGCAGTTTCATGGGCACGTCAGGTTTCCAGCGTCCCGGTATCGAGATGGAGGTGATATCGCCGATCGCATAGACATTCTCATGATTCGTTTTCAGCGTGGCGCGATCTGCCGGAATCCAACCTGATCCATCCGTCAAGGCAGCATCCTGCACGACCTGGGGCGCTCGATGAGGCGGAATCGCTATGAGCAGGTCATATCGGATGGACTCTTTGCCCGCAAATATGAGTTCGCCGGCCTGAGCAGCCACGGAGGTCAGACTGTGCAGTGGATGAAACGAAATTCCCTTGGCTTCCAGCATCTGTTTTACGGCCGCGCCCAGTTCAGGTCCGGCCACCGGCATGGGCTGCGGTTCCGGGGTGATAAGCTGAATTCCTACGTCTTTCCGTTGTCCGCGCCTTTGAAAGAAGTCGGCGATGAGCATCGCGCCTTCGTGCGGCGCGCCGGGACATTTGTAGGGCAAACTACACACTACAATCGCAATTTTTCCGCCCTGAAAATGCTCCAGTGCTTGATGGAGCTTTCCCGCGCCGTCGAAAGTGAAAAAAGAGTGAGCCTCAGCCGCCAGCCCGGGGATCGCTTCGGGCGCCAAGTGCGCACCGAGCGCTACAATCAAGTAATCATAATTCAGCGCGCCTGCCGTCGTCTCTATGTGCCGATTGGCCAGGTCAATGCGTCGCACTTCCTCATGAATGACCTCGATGCCAGGACGCACAAGTCGGCTCACCGCCTGCGTGATGCCTTCCGGCCTCCGATCACCGGTCATGAGCCAGAGAAATGACGGGGCGAAAGCGTGAACTGGATTCTTTTCTATCAGAATTATTCGGTGCTCCCGCGGGAGCAATTGGCGCAATTGATTGGCGGCAACCAGGCCGCCCACACCCGCACCCAATATGATGACTGTCTTGTCATTCATTGAATCGGCCCTCGCTGCTCAAAATACAATGATTTTGTCCGCCCACAGGCTCCAATCCGTCAGTTCATCCATGGAACTGCGATGAACGCCCGGCGTCAGATGTTCTTCCATTAAGCCTCGCGCATCCAGACAGGAGCCGCAGGCGCCGACCGGCACGTCCAGACCGGCCAAGAGTTTAATCATGCGCTCGAGGTTGTAGTAGCCCTGAGGAGTTTTCTGACCGGCTTTGCCGCAGGACGTGGCGTCTGCCATCAGGAAGAGACGCACCTCCACGCCCTCGCGTTTGGCCAGCGAAATGGCCAAGCGCAGGCCGTTGTAAGATCGTTCCGTGCCGTAGGCTGGGTCATTAAGAATGAACAGATACTTCACAGGCATTTCTAAGACTCCAGCGTTTTCCTTCTTTTTTCGAATTCTTCGGTGTTAATTTCGCCGGAAGCATAGCGCCTCTTTAGAATCTCCAAAGCGACCTGGCCCGCTTGGGTGTCAGCGGATCGGCTCTTCCCCAGGTGCGTGATTAGATAGACAATCCCGTAGATCACCGCGCCCCAAAACACCAACCCGATTAGCATCCCCATTGGACCTCCGAAGAAAAAGCCGGGTCCCCACCACCAGTGACAATTCGTGTGCCACATTCTGATTTCCTCAGATTCTATGCAGTTTCTTCAACCATTTTCGCCAAATCGCCGCTCATGTTCAGGCGTTCAATTAGAACCTCGCGCATGAGCTGGCAGGCTCGGACGACTTTGGGGCTGGAAATGCGATAGAAGATGTACGCCCCTTCGCGCCGCGTTTCGACGATACCATTGCGACGCAAGATGGCCAAATGCTGGGACAGGTTGGCTTTGGAAACGCCCATCAAGCGGGCCAGCTCGCCAGCCTGCATTTCGCCTTCTCGCAAGTGATCAATGATCTCAATTCTGCAGGCATGTGCCAGCGTCTTGCAGATCTCCGCGTGCAACTGATAGACGGTTTCCTCGCGTTGTTTCATTTTTGGAGTATGTTAGTTTATTAGTTTATTAACTAATATAAACAGAAATTATTCCAAATGCAAGCTGGTTTTTATCTTTTTTTCACCAAGGCTTATTTGGCCGAAACCTCAATTTTCGAGAATCCTCTTTGATTCATTACGACGATTGATTAAATTCGGTTGCAAGGCAATTATCCAAGAAAACTGGCATAATTCGCATGAAACTATCGGACTTATGCCGAGAAGATCGCATCATCATTCCGCTTCTGGCCAAGGATCGGGATGGCGTCCTGCTGGAAATCGCTCAGGCGCTGCAACGCGAGGGCGCCATTCGCAGCGCCGATGAACTGATGGGCTTGCTTCTGGAACGGGAAAAGCAGCTCACTACCGCCATCGGCAATGGCGTGGCGATCCCTCATACGCGGCCCTGGGACGTCCCCGAACCGGTCCTGGTCTTCGGCAGAACGGCATTGCCTGTGGATTTCAACTCGCTGGACGGCGAACCGGTGCGCCTGATTTTCCTGTTGATCACCCCCAAGGGCAACATCAGCCTCCACCTGAAGCTGCTGTCGCGTATCAGCCGAATGATGCAGGACGAAGCGCTGCGGCGCGGCCTCCTGGAAGCCCGCTCCCCCAAGGACGCCCTGACCTGCCTTCAGAATGCCGAGGCCGATTACTTCGACCTGACTTCCTAAATCCTCGGCCACATCTTCCCATGTTCATAGACACACACGCTCATCTGGATTTCCCTGAAATCTACCCGCAATTGGACGCGGTGCTGTCGAACGCCCGGCTGGCTCAGGTGCACGCCATCATCACCGTGGGCATAGATGCTGAAACGAATCTGAAGGCCGTCGGCATCGCGGAGGCACACCAAGAGCTTTATGCCTCGGTGGGGTGGCACCCCCACGATGCCGACAAGGCAGGCGCCGACCTTGAAGATCACCTGCGAGAGCTCAGCCGCAAGTCCAAAGTGCTGGCTCTGGGCGAAGCGGGATTGGATTATTATCGAGATCGCTCGGATCGGGCCAAGCAGCGCGATGTTTTCGCTCGCGTGGTGCGGCTGGCTCGCGAAATGAACCGGCCTCTGATCGTTCATTGCCGCGAGGCCTTCGACGACGTTCTGAACATCATCAAGCATGAGGGTCAGGGCGAAGTGCGCGGCGTCTTCCACTGCTTTTCGGGCGACCAAAAGCGATTGGATGAAGTGTTGGATCTGGACTTTTTGGTCTCATTCACGGGCAACATCACCTACAAGAACAGTCGTTTGATACCTGCCTTGATGGCCGCCCCGATTGAGCGATTGTTGCTTGAAACCGACTGCCCCTTTATGACGCCCGAACCGCATCGCGGGAAGCGCAACGAGCCGGCGAATATTCCGCTGATCGCCGTGAAGATCGCTGAAATCAAAAAGCTCAGCTTGGAAGACGTCGGCCGCATCACCAATTTCAACGCCTACCGGCTCTTCGGAATCGGAGAAGCTCCGCAGCGCCAGGTTACCTATCCAATTCGGAATTCGCTCTATATAGCCCTAACCTCGCGCTGCACGAACAACTGTCGGTTCTGTCCTCGATCTGTGCAGCCCATCGTCAAGGGTCATTACATCGGCATGACTCCGGATCAGGAGCCCACCATCGAGGAGGTCATTACCGCAGCTGGCGATCCTCTGAAATATGATGAGATTGTCTTTTGCGGATTTGGCGAGCCGACCATTCGGTTCGACTTGCTTCTGCAGGTGGCGCGATGGCTGAAGCAGAAAGGGGTTAAGGCCATTCGGCTGGACACGAACGGGCAGGGTGATTTGATCAACGGCCGCGATATTGTGCCGGAGATGGCCGGGTTGATTGACGCCGTGTCCATAAGCCTGAATGAGCACCGCGCGGATCTATATCAAGCTCTGGTCAAGAGCGATTTCGGGGAGGCCTCTTTTCGAGCCGTGCTGGAATTCGCCCGAAAATGCGTCCGGCTGCTTCCTGAGGTAACGCTAACGGTGGTCTCTTATCCGGGGGTGCACATCGAAGCCTCGCGGGCCATCGCTGACGCCATAGGAGCGAAATTCAGGGTGCGCGGATACAATAATGTAGGTTAAATAAAAACAACGCCGAGGGTGGCTCGGCGTTGTTGCAGGGGTGGTGGTACACGCAATCGCTTTTTCTTAATCCATCAGTTTCCCTTTGGCTTCACGTCGCGTTTCACTTTTATAATCGGCAGGCGAAAGAAAAACTTTAGCCGCGCTATAAGGAATTTTTCAGCGGTAGGATAGTTCCAGCGCACAGCATTGTAATTATTAAATATACAAAGTCTGAAATCTATTGAGCGGGCTTCAGACGAGCTTGAATTTCGGTCAACTTCCGGCGCAAAGCCGCGAAAGCATCGCTTGAAGCCTGGTAATTATGCAATGCCCCCGCTTTTCTGATAAACTCCGCCCGCCGCGCAATTTCATCAATCGCCTGACTTTCATCCCACACCTTCTTCCCCACTCCCTGAGCCACGCGCAATGCGGATCTGGCCGAATCCAGTTCCGTCTGCAATAGCGCCGCACTGCCATCCAACTCGGAAGCCCAATCGGCCAGCATCGTCTTGTAGTCTTTATCATGGCAGGCGGCGCATTTCTGCGCTACGGCTTCGCGGGAATGCGGTTTGGTCAAATCATGGCAACCGTCGCAGCCGATGCCCGAAGCCGCCATGGGATCGGCCGCATCCTTCAGATCCAATTCGCTGCAATTGCCCTGATAGAGCCCGCTCTCGCGCCAATGGCAGTTGACGCAGGCGATGGGATAATCCTGATGGTGGCATTGCTTGCAGGATTGAGTCTCGATGACCTTCTGGCGATGCTTGTCGGCGGGATGGCACTGCGTGCAGGGAAGCTCCAGATCTTGCGTGTGCAACATATGCGGAAAGGACATCTTCTCATAGCTCAGTACATCTCGCCGAGGCATGCGGGAATGGCAGAGGGTGACACAGTAGCCTCCGGGCGCACGCAGCAGCGGCCCCAGATTCATCTCGGCGTCGGGCGCCTTCATTTCGGCGCGAATGTCCTTGATCTTTTGAGCGGCGTCCTCCATGAGGCTGATGGCGTAGAATATATTATGCGCCGGCCTGGCGTCGCGGACAAAATCGAGGTTGTAACGGGCCGTCTCGAGCTTTGCTTTAAGGTTACTAACGTTTTGCCCGCGTTTTTCAGCGTCTTTTATAAGCTGTTCGGCTGCCTGCAGATGCGGCTCGACTGCCGATAGCATCTGAGGCGAGGCCGCCAGCCAATCATCCAGCATCAGATCATAGCCTTTGCCGTGGCAGGTCAGGCAGGATTCCCGACGAGTTGTGCGGGCTCGAGCGCCGAATTCGACCTCGCCAATCGCCTCCTCCTTGATGTGGCAGCCATCGCAGGAAACCTGGGCCAGGAACATGCGCGAGGGCTCGTCCGGCATGTCATGGCCGCCCGAGCCGATGTACAACTGCTTTTCCGGCGTGTGCAATTTCAGGTGGCAGGTCTCGCAGCGCACTTCGAGCGAGCTGATCATGCCGAACTTGCCATGCTCGATGGGGCTATGGCAATTGAAGCAGCCGATCATCTGCTCCTGAACGTGAGTCTGGTGGATCAGCGAAAAGTCCTTGAATTTCTCCACACGCGATACGTGGCAGGTGTAGCAGGCTTCCTCTTTTACCGAGGCATCGCCCTTGACCGCGTCAATGTGGCACTGACCGCAATTGACGCCAATGTCAATGTAGGCTTGATGGCTGAATTGAAATCCCTGATGTTCGACCTCCTGTTTGGGATTGCCGTGACAGGTTTGGCAGCCGGTCTGGGATTGGCCTCGCTGAGCGCCTTTGAAATGGCATAAATAGCAGACTTCGTGATCTACTTTCAAATAGCTGCCGGGCTCGCGGTGATTGTGGCAAGTCATGCAATGCAATTTCACGCCCCGCGCGGGCGCCTGCAGATGCCGGCTGTGATCGAAGGAAATGTTGCGCTCAAAGGGCTGGGCGGTGTCCAGGGTTTGGCCTTCGTGGCATTTCAAGCACGAGGCATCCTTTACCTGGGCGATGGGTTTATTGGTATAGGATGCCGTGATATAGCGCAGTGCGTAGCCGCCCATCAAAAATTGGCGTTCCGGATGGCAGACTATACAGCCGACGTCCTGATGACTGGACTTCGACCAGAGATTGTAGTAAGGCTGCAAATAGTGGCAGACCAAGCAGCTCTTCTCGCTGCGGCTCAAGCCCAGATAGGCTACATTTAGAATGACGATGAAGAGCACAAACAGGCCGACCAGCAAAAGGATCTGACGGCGATAGGTCTTGAACACAATGAACAACGATTTGAAAAATTCCTTCACGATTGGGCTTTATCTGCTTGAGTTTTAGGCTGGGAATCTCCGGCGCGTTGACGCAGGATCTCTTCATATTCGAGATAATGTTCCTCAAGCATCTCGTGTTTGGAAATCTTTCCGGTGATCCAGATCTTGGACATGGGGAATTTGTGCGGATTCAGATGCACATTGTAGAAATGCCAGATGATGATGGCCAGTGTGGCCAGGAGCGCCTCGTCGGAATGAGCCTCCTTGGCGATATCCAGGATGAATTTGGGCAAGACTCGCAGCGCAATATTCTCAAACCAGAGCAGCGAGCCGGAGCCGATCATGATCACCATGCCCCAATAGACTGCCCAGTAGTCGAACTTCTCGATGTAGCTGAAGCGTCCGAACTTGGCTTTCTTATTGGTCCTGCCGAGAAAATACTTTATTTGCTGAATGTAATCTTTCAGATCCTGCAATTTCGGCAAGAGCAACACGAAGTCGCGGCGGCCGGCTTTCGCCAGGACCGTATATAGCAGATGATAAACTCCCACAAAAATCAGGCCGGTGGCGCCGACACGGTGGATAATGGCGGAATTGGAGATGCCTCCGAAGAATTCCATAATGAAGTGGGAGAATTTAGCATCGTGAAACTTCAAGGGGAGGCCGGTAACGATCAGGATCAGGACGGAGGTGAGCATGATGACATGCTGGAGGCGCAGATTGAGGGAAAGCCGCGAGAAGTATTCCTCTTTTTCTACAGCTTTTTCTAATGCCTCCGGCGGCGCCTGTTCGGATACAGCCTGGAGGATTTCCTCCTGGCGGGCCACCATCTGATCGAGCGACGCATCTAATTCGGAGGCGATCTCACCTAAGCGCTCTTCATCCACCAATTCGCGCGGTAGATCGCGATCCGCCAGCCGCTGCAGAAGCGACCGGCGCAAGGCTTCTCGCAATTCCTGCTTGAAATCGGCCATGGTCGCTTAGGCTTTCCGGTGGCCGCGGACGCGGCGATATAAATCCAGCACAATATTGATGGCCAATCCGGTGAGCGTCAGCAGAGTCAGCCATTTGAAAAAGTTCGCCACGTAGTAGATTATGCCGGCGTCTTTTTTCGAAGCATCCACATGGATCTTGCCCTTGGCCCAATTGGCGTTGGCTTCGGGGTGACACTTGCCGCAGGTTTTGGGGATGTTGGCGGGATAGATCCAAGAATCGGGATCGTTGGGCGGAAGAATTTCGTGGGCGCCGTGACAGGATGAACAGTTGGCCGCCGTCTTGGAACCGAAGGTTGTGGCGATGCCGTGAAAGCTCTCCTTATACGTATTCACCTGCTCAGGCGATACGCCGTACTTGGCGACAATCGCTTCGGCGGCGTGGCACCTACTGCAGGTGTTGGGAATGTTCGCAGCAAAGACGGATGACGATGGTTCCTCGGGAGATTCGATGGTATGTTCGCCGTGACAGTCCGTGCAGGTCGGGACATTGGGATTGCCCTGCTCCAGCAGCTTGCCATGAACCGACATGGCAAACTTGGCATACACGGTAACATGGCAGCGCCCGCAACTGTGCGCCAAATTCTTCTTGCTCAGCGATGATCCCTCCGCGTTCGGAACGCGCACGTCGTGAGCGCCGTGGCAATCCTGGCAACGAGGCGCCTTCGTGTTGCCCGCCAGGGCCGCCCGGCCATGGACGCTTTCGCGATACTGCTCGTAGATGGCCGTCTCCGGCGCGCCGACCAGATTGCCGATGTAATGGCAGGTAGTGCAATCCACCCGCTGCGGATTTTGTTTGTGAGGGATTTCGGTGACGTCGCGGTGGCAGTCGCCGCATTCGCGCCGGCGGTGGACGGAATTGGCCAGGGAATCGGGGGGAACGTAGAGCGAGACGACATGCTTATCCGGCAGGACTTTTTTGAAGCCCGGTTTGGCGTGGCATAGGTCGCATTTCTGCACCGGCGCCGCTTGGACGATGGCCGTGCCAAAAGCCGCCGCGAAAGCCAATAGCCAGAAGCGCCTCATTCCTTGATCTCCCCGGTCTCAAGCAAGCGGCGATATTCGCCGGGATAGAGCTCGCGGCACTCATCTGCCGTGATGCGCCCGGTAATCCAACTCATATTCATGGGGAAATTTCCGGGCGCGAGATGCACATTGTAGAGATGCCAAAACAGCAGGATCAGGAAAATCAGCAGTCCTTCTCGACCATGCACCAATAGCGTCATATCCACCAACCACTTGGGAACCAGGCCGATGGCGGCGGGTCCTATCCAGAGGATCAGGCCGGTGAAAATCATGGTCGCCACGCCCAGGATTACGCCAAAATATTGCAGCTTCTGAAAGAGGCTGAATTTCCCCCAATCCGGGTGCTGTTCCCGTTTGCCGCTAATATATTTCAGCGACTGGATGACCTTTTTCAGATCGGCGCGTTGCAGCATGAAATCGCGCACCAGCTTCTGGCCGCGCACGGCAAAGAGAATGGAGAAATGGTGATAGATCGCGACGGCGATAAGGACGACCGCCGACCAGCGATGAATGCGCCCGCGCGCCTCCAAGCCGCCTTCGAGTCTGATCATGAACTGTCCCAGCGCGGTATCGTGGAACATGAGCGAGAGGCCGGTCAGCGCCAACACCAGCAGGCTCAGGAAGAGCAGAATATGCTGAATTCTCTGGGACAGAGTGAATCGTTGAATCCACTGCGGCATCCTATGCTCCCCTCCGGTTGCGGCGACGCTTGGCGAATCCGGTGTATTCGATAATGATGTAGGCGATGAACAGCACCATCAGGGCGCTGATGAAAATGTAATAGAAGCGCCGAACGAAAAAGACACCGGGGGAATTCTCCACGGTCGCCTGGACGTGCATCTTGCCCTTCGCAAAGTTCTCGCCGGCGTTAGGGTGGCACTTTCCACAAGTGGCGGCGAGGTTATTGGGATGAACGGTCGAAGCCGGATCGGTGGGCGCCAAGATCTGATGGTAGCCATGGCAAGACGCACAATTGGCCACCACGGTCTTGCCGTATTGGTTGGCCAGGCCGTGATAGCTGTCGGCATACGTGGAGAATCGCTTCGCCGCCAGGCCGTACTTTTCCGTCAATTGGACATTCTCGTGGCAGCGGCCGCAGGTTTCAGGGATATGCTCGGCAGAAACGCTGGAACCGGCCAATTGCGGCATTTCGATGGTATGCTCTCCATGACAGTCGGTGCAGACCGGCGCGTCCATGACGCCGGAGGCTATTGCCTTTCCGTGAATGGAACCGCGATAATCGGCCAAGACGGCGGCATGACAGCGGCCGCAGGTCTCCGGTATATGCGGTTTGTTGGTGCTCGAATTGGGATTATCGGTCGGCAGAATTCTATGGCTGCCGTGGCAATCTACACACTGTGCGGCGGAGGTATCACCCTGAGTCAAGGCCAGACGGCCGTGAACGCTATTCTTGTAGGCTTTCACTTCCGCCCGCACGCTGACGGTATCGCGCTCGTCCTCGTGACAGCTCAAACAGAGAATGGCGAGATGGGTGCGGTGAGTGGTCGAGTTTGGATTTTGCGGACTCAAGATGTCATGAGAACCGTGACAGGTCGCGCACCCCATCTTCTCTGGATGTGCGCCGGAAGCCAGGCGCCAGTGTGTTGAAATGGCAAATTCCTGACCCTCGGCAATGTGACAACTGATGCAATCTACGGGCCGGAGCTGGGGAAGATGCGGTAGCTGCGTGATCTGGGCCAAATCCATGTGGCAAGCCACGCATTCGAGACCGCTGTGGGCCGAAGCGGCGTATTTCGACGTATCCACGTAGAGCGAAATGGCTTGACCGCTGCTGTCCAGGCGGGCGAGATTTGGATTGGCGTGACACTTTTGACAATCCGCGACTTGATTGGCGGCTACGGTCGGCGTTGCCGAAGCTACCAGCACAATCAGCAAGACGGAGATTCTTCTCATGGAAATTGCTGGCCGCATTTAGCCGCCGAAGAGAATGGAGAAATGATAAAAGGGCGCGATCAGATCCAGCTCCGGAGCATTATAGACGTCTGCGTTATTCAGTTTCCAGCCGCCGGAGCTTAATTTCGACAGGGGCACTTCGATGCTGCCGCTCAGAGCCATCCAATGAGTCAGATAGACCCGGACGCCCACACGCGGCTGAACGAGGAAAAAGGAGTGCACGAAATCGGAGCTGATATTTTCCGAGCTGTCACTCAAGGCTTGATAGTCATTCCAGATTTCATCCCAATCCATGGGCGAGCGAGCCTTCTGCAGATGGATCGAGGCGCCGCCCCAGCCGATCATCCCGCCCGCGACGAAGTCAACATGGTTCACTTCCAGCAGCAAGTATTCGACCAGCACTCCCCCCCACCCTATCGTGAAACGCGCAGTGCGGGCATACCCATTTTCCAAATCACTCACCGAGGTCATTCCTCCAAAACCGCTCCCGCCGATCGCCAATCGCCTGCTGACATAGGCAAAGCCCTGCCCGCCGTAAATGACCATGGGCTTATCCAATTCGGGCATGCCGATGGATTGCAGAGATGCGTTGATCGGCCCAAAATCGGGCTGGTAAAGCGCCACGCTGAAGCCGCCGGCGCCGTTAAATCCTCCGGCCCAAGCCGAACCCACCGTCAGCCCGAGCACGGCGATTATCGCTGAGCGGGACATGATGTAATTCTCACAAATGATTTTCTTCACAAATTGTTATAATTTAAACGAATTCATTTGCCAAGTCAAGCCCTAAGCGAACTGATTTCTTTCGGCGTCAGATCTCTCCACTTACCCAACGGCAGGGAAGTTAAGCGCAAGGTGCCGAGGCGGATGCGGGTTAGGTTTTTGATCGGCAAACCGATCTTGAGAAGTGTGCGGCGAATTTGCCTTTTTTTGCCCTCCTTCAGAATTATTAAAAGTCGCCTCTCCCCCACTTTTTGCACTCGCGCGAATTTCGACAGGCCATCTTCCAGATGGATGCCTTCCCGAAGCTTGTCGAGATCGCGCTGCAGAATGGATCTCCCGGTTTCGATCTGATATTCCCTCTCTTGCTCAAAGGAGGGGTGCATGAGTTTTTGCACCAGATCGCCATCGTCGGTCAAAAGCAGCAGACCGGCGGTATCCCGATCCAGGCGTCCGGCGGGAAAAATGCGTTCCGGGACTCTGACGATATCCAGTATCGTTCTGCCCTTTTCGCGCCCTTTCTGGCAGGTGCAGAGTATTCCAGCGGGTTTGTTCAGCAGGATGTAGCGGTGGGTTCTCGGCGGTTGAACAGAGCGACCGCGCACCCGAATCTGCGCGGCCGCAGGATCAATACGCGTTTCCGGGGTCCTTATGACCTGACCGTTGACCTGCACCCAGCCCGCGCGGATGAATTCTTCGCAAGCCCTCCTCGAAGCCACTCCGCAGCGAGCCAGGTACTTCGCCAACTTCTCGGTCACTCCTTGGCTTTTTTCATGAAGACCGAGAGGAGATCAATCGGCAGCGGAAAGATGGTGGTGGAGTTGTTTTCCGAAGCGACTTCCGACAAGGTCTGCAGATAGCGCAACTGCAAGGCCATGGGATGATCTTCGATGATCTTCGCCGCATCCGCCAGGCGGTTAGCCGCCTGATATTCACCCTCGGCGTGGATTACCTTGGCGCGGCGCTCCCTTTCAGCCTCGGCCTGGCGCGCCATGGCACGCTGCATATCCGGCGGCAGGTCCACATGCTTGATCTCAACCAGGGAAACTTTGATTCCCCAGGGGTCGGTGTGCGCATCCAAGATTTCCTGCAATTTGCGGTTGATCTTCTCCCGCTCGGAGAGCAAATCGTCGAGTTCCACCTGTCCCAGAATGCTGCGCAGAGTCGTCTGAGCTAACTGGCCGGTGGCATAGAGATAGTTTTCCACTTCGACGACGGCGCGGTTGGGATCCATCACCCGGAAATTCAAGACCGCATTCACTTTGACCGAGACGTTGTCCTTGGTGATGACGTCCTGCGGCGGAACATCGCTCACAATGGTGCGCAGCGAGATTCGGCGCATGCGATCCACGACGGGGATCAGCAGTATAATTCCCGGTCCTTTGGCGCCGATCAGTCTGCCTAACCGGAAAATGACGCCGCGCTCGTACTCGTTTAAGACCTTAACTGCAGACGCCAGAAGCAGAATGCCGATACCCACGAGAATGGCAATGCCTTCCATGATTCCTCCTCCGTAATTGGGCATCCCGTGATTTGCAGATTGCCAAATCCGCAATGAGCGACAGAGGATGCCTGGTGTTTGAAGAAAGATGCCGCCCTTAAAACAGACGGCTATCCTCTATTTTCGACCAGCAGATAGATTCCCAGCGCCATCAAGGCGGCGGGAATGAGCGGGATATGCGAGTCGAACCAATCGAAATGATTCGCCAGCAAGATCGCGCCGATGATGACGAGCACCAGACCCCAGAACGAGCTGGACCGATTCGCTCTGGCCGAGGGTCGGGGGATGGGCTTCAAGGCAGCCCCTACCTTCTCCTCTATCTCCTTGCTCAAATTCTCGAGGCGGCTTTCCAGTTTGGCGACACTTTCGTCCACCCTTTTTTCGATATCTTCAAGGCTCATAGGGCATCATTCGACATGACTACCTACGCCCTGTTCCACTCGGGCGCCGAGGACGTCCACGGCGGGTCAGGCTGGAACGCTTGCGGCGAATTTTGCCCGCTTCGGCCGCCGATTTGCCCGCCGCCAGCTCCAGGGCGGCCTTGCGCTTGCGATACCATTCGCGCTGGTACTTCAGCCGTTCGGCGCGATGATCTCGGTAGTAACTTAAAAGATACTTGCGCCGTTTTTTGTAGTTCTTGCGCTGTCGTTCCAGCAGCTCTTCGCGGTTGTCTTCATAGTACTGCTTCGTAACCGCTTTGTAGCAGTTCTTGCAGCGGGATCGCGCCACGATGCTGCCCACACTGGTCTTCTGAGTGTAGAATTCGGAACGCGGCAGCGTGCGCCCGCAAAGGTTGCAGATCTTCGTCGCTTGATGTTTACGATCTTTTTTTGCCATAGGGCTAATTCCTATTCTTGATTGAAGGATGGTTATTTTTCTTCAGAGTGAGGGAACACTATCAAAGTCATCTGCTTGACGGCCACAACTTTGACGCTTGATCCAATCGCAAGGGCAGCGGAAGCGCTGCGCGCCGACCAAATTTCGCCGCGGATCTTGATCCGGCCATCGGGATTCAATTCTTCGATGACCTGGCCGACTTCGCCGATCATTCCTTCGACGCCGGTGGTGGGCTTGCGCCGCTGGGCTCGCAGGGATAGCCCAATGGCGAAGGCGAAGAAAAGCGCCGTGCCGAGGGCGGCGGGCAAGATCACCCCCCAGGAAACCCGCAGCCCGGGGATGGGGGATTCAATGAGCATCACCGAGCCCAGGATCATGGCGATGACTCCCCCGATGGATAACACTCCGTAACTGGTCACTTTGATCTCCAGCAAAAACAAAATGACAGACAAGAGGATCAAGAGCAGGCCGGCGACGTTGACCGGCAGCGTCTGAAATGCGAAAAACGCCAGGATCAAGCAAATGCCTCCGATGACGCCGGGGACGATGGCGCCGGGATTGTAGAGCTCGAAAAATAGACCGTAAATACCGAGCAGCATGAGAACGTAGGCGATGTTGGGATCTCCAATAATTTCCAGCACGCGATCCCGCCAGGTCATGGCAATCCTCTCGAGGCTGGCGGATTTCAAGGATAACGGTCTCTTGCCCAGCGGCAGGTTAACCTCGCGGCCATCCAATAGCATCAATAGGCTATCCCGCGAAGAGACTATCAAATCTATTACATTTTTCCCCAGCGCCTCCCTTTCGGTGATGGAAGACGATATTCGCACGGCGTCCTCGGCCCACTGAGCATTGCGGCCCCGGCTTTCGGCGATGGATCGTATGAAGGCGACGGCGTCATTGACGATCTTGTCCATCATGGTGTCCACCGAATCGCTCTTTTCACCTCCCATTTGCATGGTCACCGGGTGGGCCGCGCCGATATTGGTTCCGGGCGCCATGGCGGCCACGTGCGCCGCCAGCGTGATGAACACCCCCGCCGATCCGGCCCGCGAACCCGAAGGAGCCACATAGACGATGACCGGCACGTCGCTGGTCATGATCCCCTTGACGATGTCCCGCATGGATTCCATCAGACCGCCGGGGGTATCCAGCTCGATCAGGAGAGCCTCCGCTTTGGCGGCGTTCGCCTCCTCGATGGCGCGCAGCATGAAGCGGGAGGTGGCGGGTTGAATGACTCCATCCACCTGGATCCACTTGACGACCGACGCTTGCAGGGCAGGCGGCGGCGCTAAAGCCAGGAGCAACAAAAAGCCTGTAACGGTGCGATGCATGATTTAACCATCCAAATCAGCCGCAGGATCGCAGCGACAACGGACAAAGGGCAAATTTAATTCTGCATAAGGGAAAAGTCAAGGAGAATTTGCATCATTTATTTTTGTCATGCCTTTGCAGGGCGCGAACTATGGCCCGACCCAATTCCGGCAAATCATCATCCGCAACGGCTTTCAGGTCGAGATAGACCCAGTCCTTGCGCACGTAACCCACGACCGGCGGATCCGCCAATCTCAGCGCCCGCGCCAGCGAATTCGCCGCGCGACCTTCAGCCCTGAGGCGAATGCCCGCCGAGGGGAAGTCTTCCAGGGGCAAGGCCCCGGATCCCAATTGGGCGGTGGTGATGACCACCTCGAATTGAATGCCGGCAGGGAGGTTTAGTTTGCTCAATGCCATCAATGTCTTTTCGGCTCGCTGTTGAGCCGATTCCGCCGTCTCGGCCAAGCGCGCCATCACGGGGTGATGATCGAGAAGATCGGCCGGCGATAAGTAGATTGTCAGAGCTTCCTCTAACAATCCCAGGGCAAATTTATCCGGTCGCAGAGCCCGCATCAAGGGATTACGACGTATCTTCCGGATTATTTCTTCTCTTCCGACCAAGATGCCCGCCTGCGGCCCGCCCAAAATCTTGTCTCCGCTGAAGGTGACCACGCTGCAGCCGGCGCGAATACTTTCGGATACGACCGGCTCATGAGGCAAATTCCAGGCGCTCAAGTCCAGCAGGACTCCCCCGCCGAGATCGTGAATCAGGGGGATATCGCGTTTCTCGCAGAGTGCGGCCAATTCCGCTGTATCGGCTTCGTGCACGAAACCGCGGATGCGGTAATTGCTGGAATGCGCCAGCAGCACCGCTCCGGTTTTCGGGCCTATCGCCTTTTCATAGTCTTCCACATAGGTTCGGTTCGTGGTGCCGACTTCCACCAGCCGCGCGCCCGATTTGCGCATTACCTCAGGCAGGCGGAAGGATCCCCCGATCTCGATCAACTGTCCGCGAGCGACGATAACTTCCTTTCGATAGGCGAGCGAATTTAGAGCCAACAAGACGGCGGCGGCGTTGTTATTGACTACGGCCGAAACTTCCGCTCCAGTCAGGAAGCAAAGGAGATCATCCAGCTTGATCTGCCGGTCGCCGCGCTCGCCGGTTTCCAGATCCAGCTCGAGATCGCAGGCGGAACGAACGCGCTGGAAGGCTCTTTCATAAGCCTCGTCCAGCAGCGGTGCGCGCCCAAGCCCCGTATGGAGCAGAATCCCCGTGCAGTTTATGACTCGAGGCAGCCGAGGTTGGAGGAAAGCCCGCAATTTGTCCTGCACTTGCTGGATCAAATTCTGGTCGTCAACTCCCTCGCCGGAGCCGCCCAGGATTTCCTGGCGCTTCTCGGCGATGACCTCCTGACAGAACTTCTTGATCAGTTCATGGCTGAAGCGCCGCTCCAGGTCGCGCAATTCGGGCTTCTCCAGCAGGGCGTTGACCTGCGGGAGGGCCATGAGCAGACTTTTGATAACGGCATCCATCTGCGGATATTAGAAAGTGCTGCGCAGCGTCACCTTCACGCCTTCGAACGGATCCACGTAGCGGCAGCGCCCCGAGGTGCATTTCAATCCTCCGCGATCCTTGCCCACAAAGAGCAGGATGTTATGCCTTTCAAGAAAGTTGAAATCCACCTCGGCCGCCAGCCAGCCTTTATACTGATCGATCAGGCTCAGCCGATCGCCGCCGCCTTCATCGGGATCGGCGGTCGCTTCGAGGATGAGAGTCACCGTGCCATAGGGAGCCCGAGAGGCTGAAAGGGCGGTGAAGAACTCCCCGAATATTTCGTCTCTGCTCACATCCTCAAGGCGCAGGGCTTCGAGATGCGCCGAACCGCTGTAGCGTGAATCAAAATAGTAGGTGCCTTCCAATGCCAGCCCCTGTTTTCTTTGCCAGAAGTCTGCGCCGGCAACCTCTTCATTCACGCCCAGGTCGAGGCGGAGGAAGTGGCTTTCTGGAAATGTATAATCGCCCTCCAGAAAAAGTTGCCAGAAGGGATCGTCCTCTTCATGCAGGGAAGGGATCATCGAATCATTGCGATGACGCGAGGAACGGCTGAAATTGGCCATCAGGGTCAGGGGATCTATCGGTTGATAGGTTCCTTCAATTTGGAAGCCAACCTCATCATCGAAGACCGGAATGTGAGGGTGCTTGGAAAGGAGATTGGTGGTGAACTCGCGCTGCACGATGGGGGGATTTTGATAAACCAGCGGCTCCGAGCTGGACGCCGATCCTGACCCGAAGGTGCCGTATTTTTTAAAATTATAATCCTTGTAGTCAGCAACTATGCCGAAACCCGCACCGGAATAATCCAGCGCGAAATAATTGCCATAGTAGGGTTCTTCCCATTCACTCGCCGGAATATTTTCCGGGCGGGTGACATATTGCAGCGCGGTTTCGGCGTAAAGGCCGAAATCGCCCAAACGGGTTTCGATGAAACCTCCGGGCATGCGGGTTTCGGGATAGGACTGAGAAGGTTCGCCGATTTCCGATGAATCCCCTTCCGGCGTGTAGAAATAATATCCCGCCAGCGTTCCCCAGGTGACGGGTTGGCCTTTGATCATGGCGCCCATCAGGTCGTTTTCGCGAACACCGCTGGGTTCAGCCGTCGGCGGAGGGTAGGATCGTCCCTGAAAGGCGAGAATGCCGATTCGATCCTTATTCAGCTCGAACTTGAATCCTTCGAGGTTGCTGTCGAAATTCAGCGAATAGTCGCGGTAAAGATTTAAAGCCAAACCCCGACCCGCGGTGGCGTAGAAATTGCCTGCCGTGAAGACCATATCGGCATGGCGGAATTCGAGCTGCTTGAAATCAATGGCTTCGATGCCGCCTTGCTGTTCGCCGAATTCCGAGGGGCGAAACAGGGAATGGCGCAGCAGCAATTGCAGATCGCCATAGGCCGCCGAAAGATCGGTGACGTTCTCGAACCAAATCTCATGCTGTTCCAGCGAGCTTCCCTGAAACCGGTTGGTGCCGTTGGCCCAGCGCAGCATGTTTCCGCCGCGAATCGAGAATTCTGCCGCCGGGGAGGCATTCAGGCCGAGCAGTATTATGATGAGCAAAATGCAAGTTTTCTTCATTTTGATTTTCCGGGTGAACTGAATCCCCAAAATCGCCATAAAATAATGGATTTGGGCCGCGGATGCAAGCAGATTTGACAAGAGGATTTGAAAGGTCAAGATACGCTAAAAAGGAAGGCGCTCCTGAGAGCGCCCTGGATGGATTTCGCAGCTTCCCTTCCCGATCAGCCAAATTCCCTTCGGAATCCCGAAGCGGATCCTATTCGACGGTAATCACCTCAACCGGACCCAGGCTCTCCAGCGCGGATTTGACCTCGTCCACCTTCGAAACGACGACGATATTCAGATCATCGGGATGGATATATCGCCGCGCCACGCGCTTGACATCGGCGGCGGTGACGGCGACGACGCGAGAACGGTACTTCTCGATATAGTCCGCTCCGAGCCTGTAAAGATCAATGTTCAGCAATTGGCCGGCGATCTGGCCGGGGGTTTCGAAATTCAGCGGGTAGCTGCCCTCGAGGTAGGACTTGGCGTCGGCCAGCTCCTTCTCGGTCGGCCCCTCCTCCTGAAATTTCTTCACCAGTTTGATCGTCTCCTGAATCGCCTGCAGCGTGGATTCGTTCTTCGTAAAGGTATCAATGATGAAGGGCCCGGCCTGCCGGCGCATCGAGAACGATGAGCCGATGCCGTAGGTCAGGCCCAACTCCGCCCGGATGGTCTTCATCATGCGGGAAGCAAATCCGCCGCCGCCCAGAATGTAATTCATGACCACCAGCGGAAAGTAATCCTCGGTATGGCGCGCCACGCCCAGATGCCCGAGTCGAATCTGAGCCTGGGTGGCGTCGGCCTTATCCACGATGTGAATGCGGTAACCTTGCGGAGGCTGCGGCGGCTGAGTGGCGACTTCAGGCAGGCTGCCGGTTTTCCAGTCGCCGAACATGTTCTCGGCAATGCGGAAACCGTCTTTGGCGGTCACGTCGCCGATCACCGCCAGTGTCGCCTGATTGGGAAGAAAGATCTTGTGATATTGGGCCAAAACGTCGTCGCGCGTGAACGATGCGACTGAGGCCTCCGTTCCACCAATGGGCTGGGCGTAGGGGAATCCACCAAAAAGCCATTTATCAAACTCCTCATCCGCCAGATTGTCCGGCTGATCTTTGGCGTTCTTAATGCTGGAGAGCGTCTGCTGGCGCAAGCGCTCGATTTCGTCCTCGGCAAAGGCCGGGTGCAGAGCCACGTCGCGCAGAAGATCTACCGCCACATTCAGGTGCTTTTTCAAAACGCTGCATTCGACGTTGGAAGCGTCCCACCCGCTGCTGGCGCTGATGTTGCCGCCGACGAAATCAATTTTCTCGGCAATTTGCGTGGCGCTCAGGGATTCGGTCCCTTGAGTCAACAAACCGGTCATGAATTGGATCAGACCAGCCTTGCCGGGCGGATCGAAGAAGCTCCCCGCCCTGCATTGCAGCCGCAGCGCCACCACCGGAACTTCGTGAAACTCAACGATGATGACTTTCAGGCCATTCTTCAATATCTTTTCCTGAATGGGAGGCAGCTTGACGGGGGCGAGCGTCGAAACGGGCGGCGGAACGTAAGCCGGAACGGGATCATCACTGCCGGTTGCATTTTGCGCCCCCGGCGGCGCCGCCGCCAACAATCCCGAAAAGCAAAGCGAGCCATAAAGCAGGATTATCGTTTTCATGCGGATCACTCCGTTTATTTTCACTTTCTGTCCAACAGCCTAATTCGAGGCACTTGAGGCCTTTTCCGGCACCAGCACCACGGTTGTCCTGTTATTGGGCGTGAAGTACCTGGCGGCAATTTGAGCGACTTGGTCGGCGGTTACAGCTTCATACTTCGCCGGCTTCTTGAACATTTCGCGCCAGTCGCCTACAATGGTCTGGTAAAAGCCCAGGTTGGAAGCCTTGCGGGAGTTCGATTGCATGCCAAAGATGTAATCCGCCTCTAACTGGTTCTTGGCCTTCTGCAACTCTTCGGGCGTAGGCGGATTGTCCGCCAGACCTTCGATGAGCCCAAAGAGCCCCTTCTCGCCCTCCTCGATCTCCTTGCCGATATTCATGCCGCAATAGGCATAGAAGAGGCTCGGATGTTCCGATTCATCCGCCGATCCGCCGGCATAGAGGGCGATCTGATCTTCATAGACCATCTTCTTGTAGATGCGTGAGCTTTCCCCGTCGGACAGAATTTTGGCCGCGATCTGCAGGGCGGGCATATCGTCATCGGAAACGGACGGAATGTGGTAGCCGGCGAAGAGCATGGGCAGGCGCGCCTGGCGATGAAGGAAGACTTTGCGCTCGCCGCGCTGCGGAGGCTCCACCGTGCTCACCGGCGGCGGCTCTTCCTGAGTCGGTATCTGACCATAGTACTTTTCGATTAGACGCAGCGCTTCATCGGTGTTGAAATCGCCCACCAGGATGATGTTCGCGTTATTGGGCGCGTAGTGGATGCGGTGATAATCCTGACACTCTTCCAGCGTGATCGCGTCCAGATCGGACATCCAGCCGACCACCGGCCATCCGTAGGGGTGCGCCGTAAAGGCATTGGCCATAAGCTGCTCAATCACGTCGCCGAAGATATTGTTGTCCGTGCGCAGCCGACGCTCCTCTTTGACCACTTCGCGCTCGGACGTTAAATTCTCCGCCGTGATGGCCAAATTGGCCTCCCGCTCCGCCTCGAGAGCGATTACCAATTCCAACTTATCCGAAGCGATATTCTCAAAATAAACGGTCTGGTCGTTGGCCGTGTAGGCGTTCAGGCGCCCCCCGTTGGCCTGAACGATGTTGGCGTGCTCTTCCGGCCCATACTTCCGGGAGCCTTTGAACATCATGTGCTCGAAAAGATGCGAAATGCCGGTTATGCCCGGCCTCTCATTGACTGAGCCGACGTGATACCAGACCTGGTAGGAGATGATCGGCGCAGAATGATCCTCCCAGGTCAGCACTTGTAGGCCGTTAGGCAGCGTATGCTCGCGGATATTCAGCGCATCAGGATTTTTAAAGATGTTGGCTTCGTTCTTCGGGGCGGCGAATACTATTCCGACTGCCCAGAGGTTTAACAGAAGCAGAACTCCAATTCGTCTCATGGAACCTCCGATATATAAAGCGTTGCCATTGAGCGTCTATGGGTGATGATTCAATTCCGCGATCTGCAGATTCAGGATATCCACCACGTCCGGGCGATAGCCCAGATGCTGGTAGCGGACGCGGCCTTGCTGATCTATGACGAACAGAATTGGAATGCCCGCCACATCGTAATCTTTGGCCGTCCCGGCATTGTAGAGCACGGGGAAATTGTATTTGTTGTCGCTGATGAACGGCGCCACTTTTTCCGTCTCCTTGTCAGTGGAGATGGTCAGGAAGACGATGCCTTTCTCTTTCCAACCGGCATAGGCCTCCTGCAAGAGCGGCAGTTCACGTTTGCAGGGGCCGCACCAGGTCGCCCAGAAATCCACCAGCACGATCTTTCCCTGATAATCCGATAATTTCACGGTCCCGCCATCGAGGGATTTCAAGCTGAAATCGGGAGCTGGATAATCCAGCTTATCTTTGATCAGGCCGGAATATTCTTCGTTTTTTAGTTTCTCCAGACCCCCGCGGACGTAGGCCTCCATGCCCTCGCCGGAGCCGCGCAGCGATTCATAGGATCCTCGGATCAGTCGCTGCACATCTTCATTCTCTCGATCACCCAGATAGTAGCGCGCTTTGATCGCCCAATCCAGCGCCACATCAGGTTTGCCCATCTGCTGGCAGGCAAGGCCCAGATGAAGATATAAATCCGGATCGGGCTCGGACGAAAGCAAATCGTAGGCTTCCTGCAGAGCTTCCAACGCACGCTTTCCCTCCTTCTGCTGCAGATAGGTGAAACCGTACGTATCGAGATAATAACCGAGGCGCATCTGATTGCGCTCCCTCCAGGCTTTGGCGGAACGATCGGCGGGTGGCGGACTCTTGCGCAATTCCCGTTGGGCGGCCACGGCGGTTTTGCCAAAATCGAGCGCCTTGTCCAGAGCTGTATCGCCCTGCGCCAGAGCATAGGCAATGGTATTCAGAGGGCTGGGCAACGGCGGGATCTGTTTCAGGAAGAGATCGCCCAGACGCACGAGATCGGCATGGCGTTTCTGCTGCGCCAGTAGGTCTGCGAAGTCATCGGCGGCAGAAGAGAAGGAGGAATCTGCTTTAGCCTGGCCGAAGTATTGCCAGTAGAGGGAGATGGCGGCGGCCGGATCCTTCTCAGATTTGGCTTGGGTCAGAATTTCATTCTCGGCCGCACCCGTCTGAATGGCGATCAGGCAAACGGCGATCAGCAAGCTAACTATGCGTCTCATTATCATGACCTCTGATTATTTCGTTTCGATTTCGTAGGGCATAAGCAGCAGGGGCTCCCCCTCATTGAAGACTGCAATCATGTACAGCGGCTCGAGGATTTCGTTAACCGCCTCGGGCAAGGGCTTATGGCCGATCTGCGCCAATCCCTGAGCGACATTGGCAAAAAAACCGTGATGTTCCGGGAAGAACTGCAAGTCCAGCGCCGCGCCTTCCGCCTCGCCCAATTGCGCCCGGACGACTTCAAAGGCCAAATCCATGCCGCCGATCAGGTCCACCAGGCCTCGATCCTTCGCTTGCTGGCCGGTCCAGACTCGACCCTCCCCGATGGAATCCACGGATGCTTCCTCCAGGCCGCGGCCGTCGGCCACCTTGCCGATGAAATCCCCGTAGAATTCCTCTATCGCCTGCTTGAGAATTTCCATCTCTTCATCCGTGAAAGGGCGCGACAGAGAATACGCATCGGCATGCTGGCCGCGTTTGAACGTGCTGGTATTATAGCGGATCTTCTTGTGCAGCCCCTGCAGGTTGGGTTTTATTGCAAAGCCGCCGATGGATCCGGTGATGGTGCCTTCTTCGGCGATAATGGTATCCGCGGCGCAGGAGATATAGTAGCCGCCGGAAGCGGCCACGTTGCCCATGGAGACGATAATCGGCTTGCGGTGCTCTTCATCTTCCGTGATGCGGCGGACTTCCCGATAGATTACGTTCGACGCCAAACCCGATCCCCCGGGCGAGTCCACGCGCAGAATGATGGCATCAATGCTCTTGTCCTCCCGCGCCTTGGAGATCGCCTTGGCGATGGTCTCCGAACCCATGTAGGATCCGGTGAGAAAATTCTGCCCGCTTTCCCCCGAAACGATCGTGCCCTCGGCATAAATCACCGCCACTCTGGGATTGCGCAAGTCCGGCCACTCCTCGCTGTAGTCTCCGCGGCTCCAGTAGCTCCGCTCGCTGACCAAATGAAATTTCTCACCCTTCAGCTCTTTCGTAAGTTCGTCATAGTATTTTAGGCTATCCACGAGCCCCTCATCCATAGCCCATTTGGCAGTGTAGGGGCCTCCATCCACTTTACTCTTGACCTCCTCAACCGTCCAGTTTCGCCCGACGGCGATCTTATCGCAGATTTGGCCGTAAATATCGTCCAGCAGCCAGTTGATCATTTCGGCTTCCGCTTGAGTAGGCTCTTCGAAAATGAAGGCGTTGACCGCCGTCTTATAGTCGCGCACGCGGACAACTTGAATGCCAATGCCCAACTTGTCCAGCGTGCCCTTCCAATAACCCATGACCGCCGCCAAACCTTTCAAATCCAGATCTCCTACGGGTAAAAGATAGATCTCGTCGCAGACGGTGGCCAGGTAGTAGGATCTCTGCGAGTAGGTTTCGGAAAAGGCGATCAGGCGCTTTCCGGTGTCTTTGAATTCTTCGAGGCTGCGCCGCAACTGCTGCGCTTGAGCCAATCCCATCCGCGGATTCTGGAAGTTGATCAGCAGACCGTCCACCAGCGGATCATCCGCATAATGCTGGATTTCACGGAGAAGCTGGTGGAGCGTCTTGGCATTTTCCCCGCCGAAGAATGAGAAGGGCGGCTCGGATTCGCGGATTTCGCCATCGAGCTTGATCTCGACAATCTGATGTGGCGGCGGTGAGAACATATTTTGCTGGACGGCTGAGGTCAAGTGAATGTGACCGACGCTCTGCAGATGACTGCCGAAATCATCCATGCGCCGGAAGGTGCCGGCCGCCACGCGATCCACGGCGAGGGAAAATCCGAGACCGAAGAATTCGCTATCGGTGCGATATTCCCCTATGAGCCGGATGCCGTCCATGGGCTGAGCCTCCAAGCGGAGCAGGGGATCGAGATTGTCCCCGTAATCGTGATCCTCGGCCTTGGTCAACAGCAGGTCCGCCGACAGAGTGTAGCGCCAGCCGAAAGGCCGCAGAGCCAGCGCCATGCCGTAGCTGGGCTCCAGAACAGAACCATCCCGATCGGGCCGATTAAAATCATTGGCGACCGCGCCAAAGCTGACAAACGGCAGCGGGCGAAAACCAAAGCCGGCATTCCAGCTCCCCTCCCAATCCTGCGCGCGATACCAGCTATAACCGCCGCCGAAGTAGATTCCCTTGGCAAGTTCATGTCCGGAGCTGAGCGTGTAGCGGTTGAAGGAAAAAGAGTCGTTCTGGGCGAATTCAGCGCCGAAGCCGAGAGATCCGAACTTGAGCAGCAGTCCGCGATCTTCGTTAAACGTGTCATCGGAATAGGGGAAAATGAGCATCATCTCGGCGCCAGGCCGCGCTCCCAGAAGGGCCGGATTGCTGATCACGGAGAGCACATTGTCCGTTATGGCGATGGAGTTAGAGGGCAACTGCAATCCCTGAGCGAGAGCCAGGGAATGGAATGACAGAAGGATGGCGAGCAGCAGAATTTTTCTCATGCAGACCTCAAGGGGTGGCGATCCTAATTTAGTGAAGACGCTGGCGCTTGGTCAGATATTCCATCAGGGCAAAATCGTAGGGCTGATCCGTGGTGAATTGGGCGTAATCCGCGCCGTTTTCGCGGCAGCCGGATTTCAGCTCATCGAGGAACTGCTTCATCGTCTGCTGATAGGCGCGGCGCAGGTGCCAGGGCTGCGTCACGATGGTTTCATCCGTTTCCAAATCGCGAAAACGCGCATCGCGGGAGAAGGCGAAGGACTTTTCCAGCGGATCCAGCACCTGCAGGACGATGACCTCGTGGCCGTCGTGCCGGAAATGCTTCAGGCCGGAAAAGATGCCCTCCGGTTCGTCCAGCAGATCGGAGATTAAGATGACCAGCCCGCGCCGCTTCATGCGCTCGGCGATGCGGTGCAGCGCCATGCTGATGCCCGTTTTCCCCGATGGAGTCGCCGTTTCCAGCTCAGCCAACAGAAGGCTCAGATAACTTTTTACCGACCGGGGCGGCAGCAGGCGGCGCAGTTCATCATCGAAAAGCGCCAGGCCGACAGCGTCGCGCTGCTCCAGCATAAGATACGCCAGAGCCGCCGCCAGGTGCAAGCCATATTGCAGCTTGGTGAAATCCGTAGAGGTGAAGGCCATGGAGGCTGACGTATCCAGCAGGATGTAGCCTTTTAGATTAGTCTCCTCCTGAAAACGCTTGATGACGTAACGATCCGTGCGCGCGTAGACTTTCCAGTCAATGTGCCGGATGGGATCGCCGGGCAGATAAGCCCGATGCTCGGCGAATTCGACCGAGAAGCCGTGATAGGGGCTCTGGTGCAGACCGGTGATGAAGCCTTCGACGACGTGCCGGGCTTTCAACTGCAGGTTGGAGATGCGAGCCAGCGCTCGCGGGGAGAGGATCTTCTCGGATTGCGGCAAATGAGTTTAGGCCTTAATTTGCCAACGTAAAGGCGCAGCGTGCTGCGCCCCTATCCATAATCTGCATGCCTACGGTTCATCCATGTAATAATTTGTCAATAATTTCCACCGCCCCCACCCCTTCGGCCTCGGCATTGAAATTCAGCACCAGGCGGTGGCGCAAGACCGGCAAAGCCATCTGCCGTACGTCGTTTTCGTCGGGCGTGGGGCGGCCCTCCAGGGCAGCACGAGCCTTGGCGCCCAGGATGAAGTACTGTCCGGCGCGCGGGCCCGCACCCCAGCGAATCCAATCCTTCACGAATTTGGGCGCTCCCGGGTCTGCGGGGCGCGTTTTGCGCGCCAGATCCACGGCGTAGCTCACGACATGATCGGATACCGGAATGCGGCGGATCAGATCTTGAAGAGCAATGATTTCCTCCGCTCCCAGCACGGGGCTGATGCTGCCGACAGCTGCACTGGTGGTCGTCTTGACGATGGCTCGCTCTTCGTCCACCGAGGGATAATCCACCCAGAGGTTGAACATGAAGCGGTCCAACTGGGCTTCGGGCAAGGGATAAGTCCCTTCCTGCTCGATGGGATTTTGCGTCGCCAAAACGAAGAAAGGCTCTTGCAGCGTGTGAGTCGTGTCGCCCGCCGATACTTGATGCTCCTGCATGGCCTGCAGCAGCGCCGCCTGAGTTTTCGGGGGCGTGCGGTTGATCTCGTCCGCCAGCACGATATTGGCGAACACCGGCCCGCGCACGAACTTGAAAGCTTTCCTGCCGGAGGTGCGATCCTCTTCGATGATCTCAGTTCCGGTGATATCGGACGGCATCAGGTCCGGAGTGAACTGGATGCGCGAGAAGGTCAATTTCAGAGATCGCGCCAGGGAACTGATCATGAGGGTCTTGGCTAGCCCCGGCACGCCGATCAAAAGGCAATGCCCGCGCGATAGCAGGCTGATCAACAGTCCCTCGATCACCGCCTTTTGCCCGATGATGACTTGCGACAGCTCCCGTTCGATGCGCTCGCGGGAATCTTTTAATCGTTCCAGGTATTCAACGTCTCGGCTCATGGAATATTCGCTGCTGGACAGGTGAAATTACCCTTTTACATTGAAAGGGAACAAGCAGGCTTTAGTTCCGTCCAATCTGGGCAAATTCTCTTGCGTTGCCGCCGATTTTCCTGTAGATTACAAAGGCATGATGAACATCGAAAAAACATCGGACAACCTGAAAGACTTCGACCGTGATGAGCTTCAAAATTTGATGAAGACGCTGGATGAGAAGCCCTTTCACGGCAAGCAGATTTTTGCGGGGCTGCATAAGCGCTGCGCCGCCTCAATTCACGAGATGACCGATTTGCCGCTTAAGTTGCGCGAAAAGCTCAGAGATTATGAACCGCTCGATCTATTGATTCGCGCAAAAAGCCAGACCGCGCCGGACGGGACAACCAAGGCGCTGTTTCGGCTGCGCGATGGATTGGGGATCGAAACGGTGTGGATGCCCGAAGACGAACATGCGGTCATCTGTCTTTCGACGCAGGTTGGCTGCCCGCTCGATTGCACCTTTTGCGCAACCGGAAAGATGGGATTCAAGAGGAATCTGAGCGCCGGAGAAATCGTGGATCAGGTCATCCTTTTCCGCCGCCTGAAGCCGGAAATTCCTATCCGCAATCTGGTCTTCATGGGAATGGGCGAGCCGCTGCTGAATTATGAGAATCTGGTGAAAGCCATCAAGATCCTGTCGGCGGCAGACGGCGCGGCGATTTCTCAGCGGCGCATGACGGTTTCGACGGCGGGAATCGTGCCGGGCATCCGGCGGTTGGCGGGCGAAGGATTGAAGGTGAAATTGGCGGTATCCCTGAATGCGCCGACGGATGAATTGCGCAATAAGTTAATGCCCATAAACAAAAAGTATCCCATCCGCGAATTGATTGAAGCCGCTACAGAATTCCAAAAGAAAAACGGGCATCGCATCACATTCGAATACGCTTTAATGCCCGGAGTGAACGATACGGATGAAAAGATGCGCGCCCTGCGCAACTGGCTGGTGCGCGTTCCCAGCAAGCTGAACCTCATCCCCCTGAATCCCATCAGCCCATCGGACAAAGTCCACGCGGATTGGGATGTCATCTTCGACCGCTTTTATAAAGTATTCGCCAAGGAGCGAATCACTCTCACCCTGCGCCGCAGCCGCGGAGCCGAAATTCGCGCGGCCTGCGGACAATTAGCCGTCAGCCATCACCCTTCAGAATTCAGTCTTCGGTCAAAGGAATAATTCTAAATCGGGAGCATTCCGTCAATAGACCGGATTCATGGGCGGACGGCAAAAATATCACGCCGTCCATCATCGCAAAGCTTCTTAAATTGACGTCACCCATGATCCGCCACTCTCGTTCATCCCGCCAATATCCACTCCGGCTGTCGGCCATCTGAAAAAACGGCTGGTCGCGCTCTTCTAACCTCTCGAAATCTGCGGGCGTCCCGTAAATGACCGGCCGGGCGCCAAGTTCAATCAGTCTCAGTTTGCCAAGAGCAAAACCATAGGGCTCCAATGTCCAGCGGCGCAGGCCGGCTCGCCAGGAGATCAATTTGGGCAGATCTTCCGGCGGGCATTCCGTAAACGGCACGACAGGATATCCCCCGCGAATCAGATGCGCGGAGGCGCGAATCTTCCCCTCCTGCAAGATGCGCTGCAGCGCCTCCAGGCCGCTTCCCGCCTCGTCATCCCCATCCATGATGCGCGCAAAATAGTCGTTGCGGCTTTCCCCCGGCCACGGGCCGACGCAGGATCTCGTCCAGTGGATCAGGAATTTCGCAGCGCGGTAGCTTTCGGGGATGATAATGTTCTTCGGCACGACCGGTTTTTTGATTACCGGAGACTTCTCGAAGGGGATTTGTCGGTTGCGCTCTACGTGCTCCTGATTCAAGTCCGCATGACTCAGATATTTCTCGATGTGACCCCCAGGACGGACGCTGATGGGAATAAGCCAATGAGTGAGAGCTATGATCCAGCGGTCACGAAGGGCGCTATCCGATTCCGGGGAGCTTTTGAGGCCCGCGCGGATGGGTCGCAGCGCTAAGACTTTCGCATCGTCCAAGCCCAGATCCATGATGGCTTTCGTTCGCACGACGTTGAAGTTCTGCGCGCTGCCAGCCGGAAAAATCAGGATGATGGGAAATCCCATCCGGCCGCCGGCCCAAGTCAAGAAATCCCAGGTGGTCATCCCCAAGCTGGAAACGAGAGCCGTGTGACGTGGATCGAATTGACGCAGAATCTTCAAGGTCTGCTCGATCCATTTCGATGTGCGGGAGATGCGGGGAGATTGGCGAGAATTCAGGATGGTAAGGCGATGGAGATCGAGAAGATCCTTTGGGCCGCAGAGCGCAACCGGCGAGGCATCCGGAAGATAAAAGGGATGCGGGATGGAATATGGAAAATCCCGGCGGTCAACGCAAATAATTAATTCCGGCATGGCGAAGCCAGATCAAATGTAAACGTGCGCCGACGCCCAAACCTCTGCCAATGGCCGGCGCATTTTACGGCAGATGAAAATGGTCAGATGGTTTTCGTACGGCATCGCGTAGGGATGATACGTGCTGCCGCAGCGCTCGACTGATTCATATTCTTCCAAAAGGCTTTCAAAATCTTCATCGTTGTTGATGTTGATGATGACGCTGCCGTCGGCGTCGCCGTAACCCCAAAGGTAATAGCTGTTGTGCCGGCTGATAGCCCGAGGCAAGCCGTATTTCTTGCCCAGAAAATCCACGGCGCCGGCCTCGCCATAGTTATCGCCATAGATTACGCACTTGGCTTGCTCTTCAGGCGTCAAGCTGTTATAGGCTTCGGCGACTTTGATCACCATCTCCTCCCAACCGAATTGATCGGCATAGTGCTGTGGAAGAGCGCTGAATTCGTGGCGTTCCGAAGCTGTGGCCTGCGAGTCCATTCCCAGAGCCTGCTGATAGCGGATGAATTGCTCCGGCGATAGCACCGGCAAAGTCATGGGAGCCACCAGGGCGCCGCCGATTAGAAGCAATATGAAGATAGCGCTGCGCGCCCATTGCCACCCGCGCCGCTGAGTAATAATTTCGAGGGCAATAGCGCCTCCGGCAATGACAATAGGGTACGCCGGCGACAGATAATAGGGCTTGGCGCGCTGCGCCATCAGCAGCAGAGCAACGGTCGCAAAGATCCAACCCAAGAGGAGATAGGGGCGCCCCGCGCGGTGAAATATGAGAAAGATCAGTCCCAAAAGCAGAATCAACAGATTCAGCGGATGCATTTCCAATGAGGCGACGCTCCAGAACTGGCCGGGAGGCATTGGTGTTATCTTGTATTGCTGCGCGTTGCGCATGAATTCCAGCGTGGGGAAATCGTGTTGCATCTGCCAGAAAATATTCGGCAGGAAAATTAGAAAAGCGATCAAACCCCCAATCCAGGGCCAAGGGGTGAGCAGCAGCTTGCGCTTTTCGGTCAACAACAATCCAACACCGAATCCGATGATGAAGAAGATCATGGAGATCTTGTTCTGCAGCCCGATGCCCAAAATGATCCCCAGCCAGATCCAGTATTGGGGCTTCGGTTCTTTTATGATTTTAACCACGCAAATAGCCGCCAGCATCCAGAAAAGATGGTCATAGACATTCATCGAAAGGATGTGATGGATGAATAGGTTGACCGGAGCGATCATGACGGCCAGAGCGGCCAGAACTTGGGCGAAGAGCTTGCCGCCCATCTCCCGTGCCAGGATGCTGGCCAAGAAGACTATCAGGGCGCCGGTGAGAATTGAGGGCAGGCGAATGGCAAGCAAAGAATCGCCCAAGAGCCAACGCGTCCCCGCGGCGATTAGAGCGACGAAGGGCGGATGATCCACATAGCCGAAATCCAGATGCTGGCCGCAGGCGAGGTAATAAAATTCATCGCGGAAAAAGCCGTAGCGGTTGATGCAGAGGAGATGGATGAGGAAGGCGAAGGCGGCAAGGCAGATCAGAAGGATGAGATCGCGGCGTTTATTCATACCTCAGGGCTTCGATGGGATTCAGTTGAGACGCGCGGCGCGCCGGATAAAAACCGAAGAAGATGCCGACGGCGGCGGAGAATGCCACAGCCAGCAGTATGGTCTGAGGCAGAAGGACGGCTTCGAAATTGGAGTAGAGGTTGAGCAGGTATGCCGTCGCAAACGATATGGCAATGCCGATGATGCCGCCCAGCAGACTCAATGACACGGCTTCAATCAGGAATTGGCTGAGAATATCCCGGCTGCGGGCGCCCAGAGCCATGCGCAGACCGATCTCGCGCGTCCTCTCCGTCACCGAAACCAACATGATGTTCATGATGCCGATGCCGCCCACGACCAGCGACACCCCGGCGATGGAGCCGAGGAGAATGGTTAAAGTCCGGGAGGCTTCGGCGGCAGTATCGGTAATTTCGGCTTGATTGCGCACCGTAAAATCATCTTCTTCGCCGAGATGGAGGCGATGGGATTCACGCAGAATCATCCGGATTTCCTGCTGGGCGGCGGGAATGCGGGCATCGGAAACGGCGCTGGCCATGATCAGATTGATATTCTGCCCGCCTTTCAGGCGATATAAGACCGTTGTGGTGGGCGAGAGGATGATGTCATCCTGATCATTGCCGGTGGAACTCTGGCCTTTCTTCGCTAAGACGCCGATGACCTTGAAAGGGACGCTCCGAATCCGAACAAGCGCTCCGACGGGATCCTGGCCCGGGAAAAGGTTGTCCACCACGGTTTTGCCCAGAACGCAGACCTTATTGCGCGTCTTGACGTCCTCTTCGGTGAAAAAAGCTCCCTGGACGACCCGCCAATCGCGAATCTGCGTGTAATTCGCATCTACGCCCTGCACGCCGGTCATCCAGTTGTTTCCGCCGCCGATGATATGGCCCCAGGCCATGGCAACGGCGGATATATCGCGCAAATAGAGTGATTCGCGCCGAAGCCTCTCGACGTCATCCAGGGTCAACTGATTCAGGCTGCCCGCGCCCTGGCTGACGCCCATGTGGGAGACGGTATTGGGAAAGATAATTAAAAGGCTGGAGCCGAGCGCGGCGATCTGCCGTTTGATGGCCAACTGCGCCCCCTCCCCGACCGCCACCATGATAATAACGGCCGCCACGCCGATGATAATGCCCAGCATGGTCAAAAAGCTGCGCATGCCGTTTTTGGCGAGGCTCTGGAAGGCGGCGGTCAGTAATTTCTCGTATTTCATCGAAGGGGCAGCAAATAAAGGGAGCTAATTTGTCCATTCGTGAACAATGCGACCATCGCGCATTTCGACCACGCGCCGGGCATAGGCGGCGATGTCTTTTTCATGCGTGACCAGAATGATGGTGACGCCCCGGCCATTCAGATCTTTCAAAACCTCCATCACCTCGTGCGACGTGCGGCTGTCTAAGTTGCCGGTCGGTTCATCGGCCAGGATGAGCGAGGGTTTCATGACCAGGGCGCGAGCAATGGCGACGCGCTGCTGTTGCCCGCCGGACAGTTGGCTGGGAACATGGTGCATCCGATCCGTCAATCCGACCGCTTCAAGAGTCTCGCGCGCCCGGTGGCGATAGTCCTCCACCTGTTTTCCGCGGTCATAGAGCAGCGGCAGAGCGACATTTTCCAATGCCGTGGTTCGCGACAGCAGATTGAATCCTTGAAACACGAACCCGATCTTGCGGTTGCGAATGTCGGCCAGAGCATTGCGATTCAAATCATTGATTTTCACGCCGTCCAGATAATAGTCTCCGCTCGTCGGATAATCAAGACAGCCCAGAATATTCATGAGCGTGGATTTCCCCGATCCCGAAGCGCCCATGATGGCGACGAATTCGCCGGAATCCAATTGGAAATTAATCCCCTGCAGAGCGGGAATTTCGATTTCTCCGGCCTTATAGGTCTTGGTCAGGTCTTTCGTTTCGATGACACGCGCCATCGCGGTTCCTCAAGAGAGTAATGCAGAAGTCCCGAAAGTCATTGCGAGCGAAGCGAAGCAATCTCAGAATAATCCCAGTCGCCTTTGCTGGCGCTGCACCTGAGGATTGACCGCAGGCTTCTCCTCTGCATTCCGGCTCAGGCCGATGATGATTTCCATGCCTTCGCTGATGTGCTCAGAAGCCTTGATTTCGGTCTGTTTGCCGTCCGTGATACCCAACTGAACTCGGGCCATACGCAATGATCCGGAATCATCCAAGTACCAGATAATCCCCGAACCGTTCGTCGGCTGGCGGCCCTGCCCCTTTTCGCCGGCCGGCCTCATGCCAGAGAATTGGCGGTCGGGCCGTCCGCCATTCGATTTGGCTCCGGGTTTTTGACCGGCCTGCCGGGAATCCTGCGGCATCATGGCCTCCATCTCCTTGGAGGGTTCCAGGCGCAGCGCGGCATTGGGGACGAGGAAAACGTCTCGGGCCTCCTCCCTGATGAAATCCACCGTGGCGGTCATGCCGGGAAGCAGCTTGCCGCTGCTGTTGTCGGCGTTGACCACCACGATGTAGTTTACCACATTCGATACTGTTTCCGGCTGCAATCGAATCTGCGTGACAATTCCTGGAAAGGCTTCAGTGGGGTAGGCCGGCACGATAAAGCTCACCCGCATGCTGTCCTTAATCTGCCCGATATCGCTCTCATCCACATAGGCCAGAATTTGCATTTGTCGCAAGTCTTCGGCGATCATAAAAAGGGTGGGCGTGGAAAGACTGGCGGCAACTGTCTGACCAGCGTCCACATTTCTCTTCAGAATCGTGCCATCAATGGGAGAATAAATCCTCGCATGGCTGAGGTTGGTCTTGGCCCGCTCAAATCCCGATTGGGCGGACAGGACGTCGGCCTGGGCCATGTCGTGAGTGGTTTGGCTGGCATCCAAATCGGTCTTGGAGATCAGATTCTTCTGGATCAGATCCTTCGCATTTTCCAAATCCAGCTTGGCTTTCAGATAATTCGCCTGGGCTTTGGCCAGCGAAGCCTCAGCCTCCCGAACCGTGAGCCGCAGCACGGCCGTATCCAGAACCGCCAGCAACTGTCCGCGGCGCACCTGGTCGTTGAAATCCACTAGCACTTGAGCGATAATGCCCGAGACCTGCGTGCCGACTTCCACCGTCTCAACGGCACCGAGGACTCCCGTGCTGGTGATGACCGATCTGACGTCGCCGCGCTGCACGGTCGCAAAGAGGTATTCCTCCTCCGCCTTGCCGGCTTCGCGCGCGCCGAAAATCTTCACGACGCCAAATATGGCCACGGCGACTATCAGCAGGACGGCCGGGATGCGCCACTTTTTCACAATGTTTGACCTACGCTAAAAGAAAGATTGCGGTTGTTTAACCGCAATCAAGGGCCCCAAGATCCATCGGATTATGTCTTCACAATTGCCGCTCTAACTAAGCTGGCTTTCCCCTATTCGCCTTTTTCGATAGATTATTGGTCTTTCTCTTTCGCCCATGCGGACCTGAAATTTGCCTTCCAGTAGTTGCAGCATTCCTATGAACTACTTGTTGTCCGTGTCGTGGATGGGAAGCCGTCCTCGACGCATGTTGCGATACTGTTGAATTGCGCGCATCCCGTTCCAAGCCTTTTGTGTCTCCCTCTCTAGCTATCCGCCAGGATCCCGATTGACTTGGAATTACATGTAGTCCACGAGGCTTCTTGATGTGTGCAATGGCTGATCTAATTACCTTATCATCATTCTCAATGATAATAGTGGCATTGACCGATTTCTTGGGAACTGGAAGCCCTTCCTGCCGCAAAATATTGACAAACTCGTCCATTGCCATCGCAGCATTGATAATGCAGTCGGCGATCGATCGTCCGGTGCCTGTAAGTCCCTTCAAATCGGGCGAATAAAACCCGAAGAAATTTGGATCATTCGTGGCTTCAATCACAAGTGAATAACCCAGCTTAGTCATATCGCTTCCCTTTGATACCAGCGGTCTTTAGAATGTGTTGGCAGGTCCCGTTCGGAACTTCCTTGGATCCATGAAAATCAACGCGAATCGGATTTGGCCAGCCCGGCTTGTGATAATATCGGATTGAACCTTTTTGCTTAATCAAGAAGAATACGTTTTGCTCCAATAGTCGAATAAGCTCGGTGAATTTCACGCAAGTCCCGATGTGATCTGATATTGGATTTTTGTGGAGACGGCGGGAATTGAACCCGCGTCCGAGACAGCGGCCGAAGGACCCGCTACAGGCTTAGTCGGCGTTTTGATCTCGCCCGCCCCCTTATCCGCCGACAGATCAGGAGGCGAGCCAGCCTCTGAATCTCGCTTCCCGCACCGAGGCGCAGCGGGAAGCCAGCCTACCTGTTTGACGCCGTCAACCGACCCAATAGGCGAAGGTCAGGCGAGGCGTGGTTGCCTATTGGTTAGGCAGCCAGAGCATAGCCGTAGTCGGCATTTGTGGTTTTGAACGAATTGTTGACGGGGTTACGCTCATTCCCCGGCCTGCTGATCCAGCTTCCTCCTATCCCGTCGAAACCTGTCGTCCCCATTAATAATATACGCAAGAAAGGTCCAAATTGCAAGAGATTTCGGTGCGAATCAGTGCGCCGCTCAATTATGTAATCGGGCGAGAGTCCGCTTAGTTCCTGGGGGTCATTTGAGTGCATTCTTCGGGGCAAACCTCCAGGCACAAGCCGCAGCCATAGCATTCTTCGCGATCCACTACCAGCGTATCGCCGTCCATCTTTCGCGCCCCGAAGTAGCAGGCGTCTTCGCAGATGCTGCAATGTGTGCATAAATCCATATCTGTCAATTCTATGAAGTCGCCCTTGTCGCAGCGCTCCTCGCGATTCAAAAAATACCCGCAGCAGTCATCGCAGCAGAAGCAGATGCCGTCCGTGACCGTTAGATCGCCTTCACGGCGGAAAGGACGAGTCACTAAATGCTTGCATTCGGCCTCGCGGAAAATCTCTCTCACATCGGCGAGGTTGATTTCGTGCTTGTTGGATCCCTGGGCAGCCGTTTCGTCGCGAAACTGCAGGCAGAGGTCAATGCGCGATCGCTTGCAGCCGCTGCGGCTCTCCCGGCAATCGCAATTGGAAACCCAGAAGCGCTCGCGGCCTTTGACCAGATCCCAGGCCTGCTCGCGGGTGCAGACGTAGTGAAAAGCTGGACCTTGTTCGGCCATGACAACTAATCTGAATTGGCTTTGGCCGCCACGCGCTTCTTCTGCTGGTACACCAGATAGATGATCGTCAAGAGAATTGCACCAACCACGAAAATATCGATAACGTGGCTGTACTTCATCACCTCATCCCATCGAGTCTTCAGTTTGAAGCCCACCCAGGCCAAAAAGCCATTCCAGCAGGCCGCGCCTAAGATCGTGTAGATGCAGAATTTCGTCAGGTTCATCTTCCCCACTCCGGCGGGGATGGAGATCAAATGTCGCACGACGGGGATGAAGCGGCTGATAAAAATAGTTTTGTCGCCCCATTTATCGAAGAAGCGCTCGGTGGCTTCGAGATGGTGAACGTCTAGCAGCAGATATTTGCCGAAGCGCAGGACGAACGGCCGGCCGCCCAGCGATCCCAGATAATAAGAGATCAGCGATCCGATGATGCTGCCCAGCGTGCTGGCCAGGATCGTTCCGAAGAAGGTGAACTTGCCTTCGAAGATCAGAAATCCGGCAAAAGGCATGACCGCTTCGCTGGGCACCGGAGCGATCATGCTCTCCAGCGCCATCAGGAAGCCCACCATGAAGTATCCCCCCTGAGCGATCAGATTGGTGGCGTGTTCGGCGATGAATTCGGTTAAGCCCATGAATTTCCCGCGTTAACTGTCATTGCGAGCGAAGCGAAGCAATCTCTTGTGGCTTAAATGAGATTGCTTCGGCCTCTTCGAGGCCTCGCAATGACTATTTGTTTTGGGATGACATATCCTAATACTTCCCGCTATAACGATATGGGTAATACTGCGGTTCCCACATGGCCTGCTTGATCAGCTCGCTGAGCTGTTCATCGGATACCGCCATGCCGATACCCTCTTCTCGAGCCTGCTTGGCGACGGCCAGAGCGACCTCAAATGAAATATGACGAATATCGCTCAGCGGCGGCAGGAGAAATCCCTCGCGACGCTGTGCGCCGCTGACCATTTCGGAGACCACGCAGGAGGCCGCATGAAACATCTTGTGAGTGACCGCCGTGGCCTGACACACAATCGCTCCCAGGCCGACTCCCGGAAAGACGTAGAGATTATTGCACTGCGATACGTGGATCTCTTTGCCATCGCTGCTCTTGACCGGCGGATACGGACTGCCGGTTGCCATCAGCGCATTCCCTTTGGTGAAGTCCATGACATCTTGCGGGGTGGCTTCGCTCACGGAATTGGGATTGGACAGCGCGAAAACCACCGGATGATCCGTATTTTTCGCCAGACCCTGCAACAGCTCGCGGTTGAAGATCCCGGGCTGAGCGGAGAGACCGATCAACACCGTGGCTTTGCCATGCTTGACGACATCGGCCAACCCCGGAGCTCGTTCATTCGAGATCGGCCAATCGGCGATGGCCGAGGCGGGCTGGGCGAAAGGCTTTTGATGCAGTTGCAGCGGCCCGCCCTCCATCAGCAGGCCGTTGATATCAATGCCGAAGACCCGCCTTCGGGCATCTTCCGCCGAGATGCGCTCATCCTCCTGCATCATGGTGACGAGCGCGTTGGCGACGCCACAGCCGGCCTGACCGAATCCTAAGATGGCGATGCGCTCATAGCTCAAGCGGCCGCCTTTCATTTTCATGGCCGTGCGCAGAGCGGCCGCCGCCACGGCTCCCGTCCCCTGAATGTCGTCATTGAAACTCAGGATGCGGTGCCTATAGCGATCCACGAGTGTGAAGGCGTTGTCCTTACCGAAATCCTCCCATTGCAAGAGGGCTCGCGGGAAGACGCGTCTGACGCCCTGAATGAAGCGTTCGATCACCTGATAATAGGCGTCGCCGCGCAGGCGCGGGTGGCGCTGGCCGATGTAGAGCGGATCCTTCAGCAGCCGCTCGTTGTCCGTGCCGACGTCAATGCAGACGGGTAATGTCGAGGCCGGATGGATGCCTCCGGCGGCCACGTAGAGCGAAATCTTGCCGACGGGGATGCCCATGCCGTCCGCGCCCAGATCGCCCAGGCCTAAGATCCGTTCGCCGTCCGTGGCGACGATCAGCAGGATATTGGGCAGGCCGACGTTGCGCAGCATGTCTTCGACGCTGCCGACGTTTTCCGGCGAAACGTAGAGCCCCCGGTAGCGCCGGATGATGTGCGACATCTTCAGGCAGGCCTGTCCGACGGTGGGCGTGTAGACGACCGGCAGCATCTCTTCGATGTGGCGCGTCAGCAGAGCGTAGAAGGCGGTCTCGTTGCGATCTAACAGGCCGATGAGCGTCACATAGCGCTCCATATCGGTCGTCTTCATGCGGTAGATGCCGTAGTTGCGATCCACCTGCTCGTCCAACGTGCCGATCATATCCGGCAGCAGGCCGATCAGATCGAAGTCGCGGCGCTCGGACAGCGTGAAGGAATTGCCCTTGTTCAGCAGGGGATCCTGCATGAGGGCGTAACCCTTGACCGGCACGTCGTAATAGACCTCGCGCGTCAGAGGGTCCATGCGCATTTCGAATCGGGTCATAGCGCTTCTCCAAAGATGCGATTAATATAGGCGAATGAGGCGGGGAAGTCAATGGAAGATGCGGGGGATTTTGTGAGGACAATTTATCTCACGCAGAGACGCAAAGACGAAAAGAAATATAATTTTCACCCCGTAGGGGTGATCCAAAAGTAGCCGTGGGTCTTGACCCCCGGAGATAATGACCACACCCCCCTCTTTTTTTCCTCCCCCCCACCGCCCAGCGGGGGACGGGCGCGGCGCGGCGGACGGGGCGGCGGGCTCTGGATAGTTGGGTCGCGCTGCGCTTGACCCAACCTACCTCACTACGCTACTTTCGAATCAAGCCAGTCACAGAGCCAACGAATAGCAGCGTCAACACCCAACCTGAAAGAATGTGAAGGCACAAATAGTAATGTATCATCGTGCCATTTAAGAGAAATGGTTTTTCAAAAACAGAGATTTCACCTGTTTTTCCATTTTTCGGAATCCAATGATCTGCCTGATAGAGGTCGATTATTGGCAAAAACGCATCAAGCGAATAGATTACCGCATTGAAATCTTGCACCCAAGCACTATCATTATTCCTGGGCATCATTATGTGCGCGTCATATGCCGCCTGAAAGATTGCGGTCCCTAAAATAAATATGACCATTGCCAGCAGCAGGGCGCGGAAAGGACGGTATCCGTACCCAATCAGCGGACCAAATATGTGGTACCATAGGAAATCAGGATTTAAGGGCTTAATCCTGCTCGCCCTATCTTTAGATTTGGCAATAAGAACTTTTCTCGATTCCTCATCACGGCCCATCTTTGCAAGGACCAAGGCCAACTGTTCGTAGGGCTGGGGAAGAAACCATTGCTTTGGCTGGCGGCTAAGCCAATTTAATCTAAGCTCTGCAGACAAAGGGGAATCCAATTCAATAGTGTCATAAATGAAGCTATGCAGTATGAGTCTTCCCGGCGCCGGCCAACTGCTGGGCTCATCAGATAGGACTCTTGCCTTTGCGTTGTGCAAATCTAGAACGGCAAGTTCTGGATTCTTGATCATTCGCCATTCAAATTCACCCCCAATTTCCGCTCCTGTCAAGCGGATTATCCCTTCAACCTCCGTGAAATTCCTAAATACAATACCGCCAACTATTTTCATTCTATCAGCGCTAATGACATCATGATTATCGTTATGCATCGAAGCCGATTCGAAACCAATGGTACCACCAATATGCGCCTCCGAAAACCTAATCTCACCTTCCGATCTACATCCATCTCTAAATGCCACATTGCCTCCAACTCTTATGCCGTCTGCACAAAGGCAATGAGCGCCCGGATTGTTTAGCCAGGCATTAGTGCACTGAAAATCACCTGCGATTTCAGCCCTATCTAGGCTCACTTCCCCATCCGCAATGAATTCCTCGCCAAAGAGCAGGCTGCCGCCTATTTTGATTGCAGATGCAAGAATGGCTGTCGATCCCTCATTTGAGAAATGGCCAGCCGAAAATACTAGATCGCTGCCTACTTTTCCTCCCGCCAGTCGAATTTGACCGTCTGCCTTAAAACCCTTACCTAGTAACAGTTGTCCACTTACGGTCATTCCATTAGCGTTAAGTGCGGAAGATTTAGGATTGATAAAATGGGCTGATGAGCACTCCAGGTTACCACCAATCTCTGCTCCCTGCATGAAAATTTCGCCATTCGCAATGAAATGGTCTCTAAGATATACGCCTCCTCTCACTTTTATGCCATCCGACCTTAGCGCTCTGGAGCCACCATTTATCATGTGGCAATTTGTACATTCAAGACTGCCCAATTCTGCACTCGATAGATTAACTTCACCTTCAGAAAGAAATCCGTCGTCAAGAAAAACGGATCCCTTAATCCTTGCACCAAAGGCGCTTAGCGCTGGCTTGCCCCTATTTAAAAAATGTCCACCGGAACACTCTAAATCACCACCAATTTCAGCACCTGGAAGTCGCACTTCGCCTTGTGCTGTAAATCCTTTATTAAGGCGTACATAACCCTTCACCCTTATTCCATCTGCACTTATGCATACAGATTTAGCGTTTATGAATTGCGCACCACCACATTCCATGTTGCCCCCAATATCTGCTGCCATAAATCTAATTTTTCCCTCTGATTTAAAATACTCGCTTAAAATTAAATCGCCATCTATTTTAATTCCATCGGCAATGATTGCATCGCCCCCTCTACTGATAAATTGCGAATTAGAAAAATCGAGATTTGCTCCTATGTGCGCACGGACAAGTCTAATTTCACCTCTTACCTTAGAACCATCTCTCATGTGAAAGCCCGTTCTTACTTTAAGGAAATCAGCCTGGATTTTCCGCATTACACTGCCGGACAGTGAAATAATTTGAATCTCCGAGTGCAGAAGGTATATGTCTGAGAGTATAGAGCATCTTTCAGCAACTAAGGCAAATGGAAACTGCATAAAAGAAAGGTCCAATTCCCCATCAATCCTTGCACCATGTAACCAAATTCCCCTATGGCCAATATAATTAAACAAATTTTTGGAATGGAAAATCCAGGAGAGGCATTTTGCACGGATAATTCTCTCTGCCTGCCACGCCTCAGCGTCTTCAGGATTATTGGCTTCATCGTTTTCGGAGCAGAAATCCGCCACTTCTCCCTGTTCTATTGCTTTAAAAAGTCGCTCTTCGGCTGGTGTCAAATCCGAAAACGCGCTCTTTGCAGTTTCTAGGATATTAAACTGGTTCAACATTTGGCTGCCACCATTTATTTTCTCGTCGCGTCGAGCAGACCTTGCTGTGCTGTCGGGTCTCTGCACCCGACAGCCTACACGCCTTCCCCAAAATGCTATTCCCAATTTAGCCCGCCTAGAGATCCCCCCTGCCCCCCTTATTAAGGGGGGAGCGCGCAGCGCGGGGGGATCACACCAAATTTAGGCTCCCCCCCACCCCAAAGTCAAGGGAAATCGTTCGCATTTCGCAAAAATGAAACAGGACCCCGTAATCCCCCCCCTTTATTAAAGGGGGGGCTGGGGGGGATTACAAACTCTACGCTCCGGCGGTATGAAACCGCCGGCTCCTGATATTCCGCCCTTTCAGGGCGGCTGGTCGAGATCCACCGCGCCGGACAAAACCTGACGCAACTTAAATTGCCCTATTCTTGTATCAATTTAAGCGCCATTTCCCACCTTTGCCTTGGAACAGTGAGATATTGCTCGCTGGTTTTTTTAGGCTTCCCACCGGCACTCGCCCATATGGCATAATAGATAAGCACCCGATCGCTTTCCAATTCGGTTATCTCTTGCGGTAC